>Ga0334898_1000184_pt1 | contig 116973 bp, 120 predicted proteins | sample GraSluR3_MG_10_FD_207228 | JGI IMG/M metagenome (GOLD analysis project Ga0334898, IMG submission 207228) | Sludge microbial communities from methane-producing bioreactor in Wageningen University, Netherlands - Granular Sludge_3_08-R3 | ecosystem: Engineered > Bioreactor > Anaerobic >... | reverse complement strand
ACCCTCCCCGGTTGAGCCGGGGGCTTTCACATCAGACTTAAGAAACCGCCTGCGCTCGCTTTACGCCCAATAAATCCGGACAACGCTTGCCACCTACGTATTACCGCGGCTGCTGGCACGTAGTTAAGGGTATGTATCAATTCTGATATCCTTGTAACCTTCTTCATGAGCCACTTCTATTAATTCTCCTAAAAAGCGACGCGCAATACCTTGTCCAGTAAAGTTTTTATTTACAGCCACACGATGAATGGCAATATAGCCGTTAGAATCTTCTTTGATCCATTTACCCGTAATCGCACTATATACAGGATCAACGCCTTTTACAAGACTGGCAACGGCGACAATTTTTCCCTGGACGATGGCGATCCAACAAAAACGATTGACAATGTCTGTCGCCATTTGTTTACTATCGGGACCATAGCCGTTTTGCCATTGCGGTAATCCTTGTTGCTGCAGTGAAATACGGCCATCTTCAATTATCTTCATAATATCTGGTAGAATATTTAACGTAGCTAACTGTATTTGCATTTTAAACTCCTTTACTAAAATAGACGAAAAGAACTAATGGGATAAAAACGTAAACGAAATGCTCCGATAATTTCATCTCGATGAATCGATCCAAAATTACGACTATCCGTGGAATGATCGCGATTATCACCTAAGACAAAATACTCTCCTTTGGGAATTTGATAAATAAAATTATCCATTTCCCATACCATGTCTCCGGTTTTAAAATTTTCATTTGTAGCTTTATCATCAATGTATAAATCGTTATTCTTGTACTCAATTTTTTCACCTGGCAGACCAACTACGCGCTTAATAAATTTTTCTTCTTCACTAAATTGATCAGGATTTTTCAATACTACGATACTAAAGCGTTGCAATTTGCCAATTTTCAATGCGAAGCCACGATCACTGTCATAAAGAGTTGGTGCCATAGAAGACCCGTCCACAATTACAGGTGAGAAAATGAATATTCGAATGATTACTAAAATGGCAATAAAACCACCGAAAATCCCGATATCTCGAAGCGATATCTTCATTTTTTTCATATACACCCTCCTTTGACAGATTTAATTGAGTTGAAATGGTTAAAACAACATTAAAAAAATATTAATCAATACGAAAGCCGCACTATAATGTGTAACTTCTCATAATTAATATATAACAACCCTATCGCCATTTCAATGAATATCCTTTTATTGTAGAAGATAAAAAAGCTGAGCGGCGTCGTTCAGCTCTTAAGCGATTTATCAAGTTGTCGTCTTAGTGCCGTAGAAAGTTCGTTCGTGAAGCTAAATCCCAATAACCTTAGTATATCATCTTATCCCTTGTAAAAATCCTATAATCTTTTTACTCATAAAAAAAGATTGCACTAAAAAGTGCAGTCTTTTTTATTTTATGCAATAGTTTTTAATTGCCCACGAAAGTCAACAATTGTTTTGTATCCTTTTGCTTTCATAATAGCAGTTAACTCTTCTTGCAACCGATCAAAAATCATTGGGCCTTCTTTTTGTAGCTGTGTACCTACTTGGAGCATCGTTGCACCACATAATAAATGTTCGTAGGCATCTTGACCCGTTATAATGCCGCCGGTTCCAATAATTTTAATTTCAGGCTTTAGCCGGGTATAAAATGCCCGCACATTGGCTAACGCTGTCGGTTTTACATATTCCCCACCAATTCCACCAAAGCCATCTTTGGGCTTAATGACAACTTGATCACTAGTTGGATCAATATACAATCCATTACCAATACTGTTAATGGAATTCACATAAGTTAGCGGATATTTATTTAAAATCGCTGCCATTTGATCAAAATGAGCCATATCAAAATACGGAGGTAATTTTACCCCTAAGGGTTTAGTGAAAAATTCAAAGATCCGCGATAATGTTTCATCTGTCAACTCAAAATCATAGGCAACTTGTGGTTTCCCTGGAACATTGGGACAAGACAAATTCAATTCCGTTACACCTTTAAAATCACTTGCTTCAATTTCTTTTAACATAGCAATATTCTCTGCTACACTCATACCCGCTACTGAGAAAAATAGGGGTCGTTCTGTTCTTTCTTGTTGTTGTAAAGCATACTCCAAATAATATTTAAAACCTAGATTAGGAAGACCCATTGAGTTAATACTGCCTAAGGGAACGTCAAAGTATCTTGGTGCAGGATTGCCATCTCGTTTTTCCGGCGTGGCACTTTTCATAATATATGCCCCTGCGTTTGAAACAGCCATCTCATCAAGTTCACTAGTCGTCATACAATGGACGCCAGATGCGTTCATAAAAGGGTTATCAAAATCAAAATCTAAGAAGTTGGTGGTTAACACAAAATCGCCTCATTTCATTTGGTTGGCCTTAGCATAGCGATTTTTTAATATAAATTCAATAGTATCTTTAGTAACTCTGCAAAAAACAACAGATTCGTTCGCCTTTACCTATTTTTAGAAAACAGATGATTTACAAATAGACAAAAACAAGTTATTATTTGAAAAGAATTCTAAAAGGGGTTGCTGTTATGAATGAAACGCGTAGTAAACAAGAAGTTGAAGAGATTAAAGAGCGTATTTTAACTGCTTTAGAAACTGTGATTGACCCTGAATTAGGGATAGATATAGTCAATCTTGGTCTAATATATGATATTGAATTTGAAAGCGAAACTGGTGAAACAATCATCAAAATGACGTTAACTACAATGGGCTGTCCTTTAGCAGATATTTTAACCGATCAAATTCATCAAGCTTTAGTTGAGGTGCCAGAAGTTACCAAAACAGAAGTAAAGTTAGTTTGGTATCCAGCTTGGACAACTGACAAGATGAGTCGTTATGCCCGAATTGCCTTAGGGATTCGTTAGACTTTATACTATCTAAAAAGCGTATGCGTCACACAACTTGGTGAAACGCATACGCTTTTTTTCTGTTGCGATACTTTGCTGGAACAAGCAAATACTTAGTAGCCTATTTTTGCGTGTTAGCTCTTTTTAATCGGATTAATTTATCACATTCTGTAATTGCTAAGATGATAACTCCTGCAATAAGTGCAATCCCCCATTCCAATGGCGATAAAGCACCTGTATAAAACCAAGTTTGCATAATTGGCAGGTACGTTAACATGAGTTGCAATAAAAGCATGACCCCAATGATCACAAAAGCTTTCGGATTTGTAAAGAAGTTCTTAGAAAAAAGCGGCGCTTTCGTGCGGATATTGAACAAGTAAAAAATCTTACTTAAGACAACAATATTAATCATCATCGTACTAGCAACTCTGATTGTGACACCTTGTGAAAGTAACCACTCATAAGCGACAAGGCTTATAGCTGCTACTAAAATTGAAACATATCCCATTTGAAAAATATCATGACGATTAAAAATCTTTCCCTTTGCTTGGCGTGGTTTTTTTGACATAATATTTTTTTCTGCCGGTTCAAAAATGAAGGCAAATTGAATTGTAATCGCCGAAACCATGTTAATCCAAAGAAGTTGAGTTGGCTGTAATGGCATGTCTTTTTGCAATAAGATTGTAAAAGCAATAATCAAGCCTTCTGCAAAAGAAGTGGGAAGCAAAAAGAGAATACTTTTTTTGATATTGTCATAGATGCGCCTACCTTCACGGATAGCAATAGCCATTGTTCCAAAATTATCATCAGTTAAGATCATATCTGCTGAATCTTTGGCGACATCTGTCCCCTTTTTGCCCATTGCAACACCGATATCAGCTTTTTTTAAGGCAGGTGCATCATTGACTCCGTCTCCTGTCATGGCAGTTACTAAACCATTTCGTTGCAAGGCGGCGATAATTTCCAACTTGTTTTTAGGCGTCGTACGAGCAAATACTTGATTCTCAATTACCGCCTGCTCCAGTTTGGATGAAGACATTTGATCTAGTTGCCCACCAGTCACAACTGAAATTTCCGGGGCCAAATTCAATTTTTCAGCCACAGCTTTTGCTGTTAGCGGATGATCGCCAGTAATCATTTTAACTTGAACCCCTGCCCGGTTCATCTCTTTTAAAGCAGGAATAACGGCCTCTTCAGGAGGATCAATGATTCCAGCCACCCCTAAAAAGTTAATACCCGTTGCTAAAAGCTCTGGTGTAATTTCAGTGATATTTGCCGGGACAACTTTGTAGCCAACCGCTACAACACGTTTACCTTGTTCGGACAAAGTAGTGACTTGTTGCAACCAGTATGGCTCATCAAACTTTGATTCTGCATAAGCTTTTGCCATTAAAAACAGTTTATCAGGAGAGCCTTTAATAAATAGCAAACGTTGCTTTTCTTTAGTTTCGACTAGTTTGGCAATATAACGATAATCTGAGTCAAAAGGCAACATATTAATTTCTTTATACCTCGGTTGATTGGGAAATTGAAATTGCTTATAATAAAGTGTCAGAAAGGCTCCATCAGTTGGTTCTCCATTAATCTTCCAGCCATCTTCTTGAACTAGAACAGTATCATTTGCTTCAAAACCAGCTTCTAAAAACAACTTTAATTCTTCATCTAACAAAACAGTTTTATTTTCACTGGTAGTGATGTTGCCAATTGGTGCATACCCATCACCAGTAACACTTAACTTACGTTTTGAGAGGATGATTTCTTTAACTGTCATTTCATTCTTGGTTAAGGTTCCGGTTTTATCTGTAGCAATAACGGCCACCGAACCTAATGTTTCAACAGCGGGTAACGTTTTGACGATGGTGTGATTTTTTTTGGCCATATCACTTACTCCCATCGCTAAAACGACAGAAGTTGTCGCCGGTAACCCTTCTGGAATTGAACCGACAATCATCGTCACAACAGCTAAAGAAAGAACTGAAATTGCATAAGTTTCTAACAACAGACTAATAATGAACAAAAGAATAGAAGCACCAATAATTATCCATGTAATTCCCTTACCTAAATTATCAATTTCCTTCATAAGGGGTGACTTTTGTCTTTTCGTCTGTGAGACTTCGGTTGAAATTTTACCAATTTCACTTTTTGCCCCAGTCCCAATAACAATCCCAATCCCGCTGCCAGCTGTCACAGAAGTTGATGCAAAAGCCAAATTTTTTCTTTCTGCCAAAGGTGTACCAGCATCGCAAATTTTTGCGGAAATTTTTTCCACTGAATCCGCTTCACCAGTTAATGACGATTCTTGAATGCGTAAATTATCCGTTTCCACCATACGCAAGTCAGCAGGAACGTTATCACCAGCTTCTAAAAAGACCACATCTCCTACTACTAATTTTTCTGCTGCGATATCTTGCCGGACACCATCGCGATAGACGGTAGCTTCTTGTGATAACAAATTTTTAATTTTTTCCAATGCATCCGCCGCACTTGCTTCTTGATAATAGCCAATCAAGACGTTGACAATGACTACAATCGCTATAATAATCGCGTCAGAAGTATGTCCCATTACCAAAGTCAACGCAGCAGCAAATAGCAAAATGTAAATAATCATATTATGAAACTGGCGCAATAATAATTTCCACTTGGGCGTCTTTTGACTGCTTAATTGATTCAATCCCTCTTTTTCTAAACGACATTTTGCTTCTTGGCTATCAAGTCCTGTTTCTATATTTTTTAGACCGTATCTATTTAATACTTCTTGTTCTTCTAATTGAAAATCTTGATATTTTTCCATTGTTGGTTAAGCTCCTTCAAATTTTAAATAAACGACAAATAAGCCCCTCATCGGTTAAATACAACCGCAGACGTGCTTTGTTTACTCAATTAAAAAGTAAGCCATACAAACTAAATACCTCTGCTCTCCTTCAGGCGAGTCTTCGTCCAAAAAAACCATCCCCTTTCCTATAAACTAAAGATAAATAATGAGTAAATTAAAATTTATCCTTTCCATTCAAAATAGCACATGTTATCCCAAAAGGAAAAATTTCTCTGCAAAAATTGAGATTAACTCTTTAATTTTATATTTTTCTTAAATTTCCGTATAATTTTATCGGATCATGATAAAAACAAGCAAATTATTCTCATTTAAGCCATCTTCAAATTATGGGTAGCAGATACAAAATATTGATTATACTGTTTCCCTTCAATTCTTCACACTAACAAAAAAACGAACTCTTCCAAAGATTAAGAAGTGCTAGCAATAATAAAGTGCTAAAGAACTTTTTAATCATTCGAATAGTCCGTTTATCTGTGATCTTTATGTTCCGGAATTTTTATTAATTATTTATGCGCCTTTTTCTTTGTCATTTTTATTTCAGGAAAAACTCCTGTTGCCTTAAAGGTACGTTGATCATCTTCGCTGGCAAAGCGGCCGATAATTGATTGAGTAGGAACAAAATCAACAAACGCATTTTCGTCGACTTCTAAAATTGCTTGTTCCAAATCATATAATTCATATCGTGTAACGACCATCATAATCATCTTACCTTCTACACCTGAATAGCCTCCCATAGAAGGCAGCAATGTCATTCCACGAAAAATATGCTCGGAAATATTTTGGCCAACTTTATCAGGCTTCGTTGTGATAATAAAGGCAGTGACTTTTTGATGACTCGTATGAATCGCATCTACAACATGACTCATTGCGTAAATAGAAATGATGGTATATAAAGCACTTTCCCAATTAAAGATGAAGCCAGCGATTAAAACGATAATGCCATTTAACAATAACATAAAATTACCGACAGTTTTACCAGTGGTATTTGATAAAATCAAAGAAACGATATCCAATCCACCTGTTGTAAATCCAAGCTTCAAAGACAAACCACCACCGACACCTAATAATACACCCCCAACAATGGCATTCATCAAAATGTTATTTGTGACTTCTCCTTGCGGGATAATGATCGTAAATAATGAAACACTAATTACATTCATAAAACTCCAAAATGTCGCAGCTTTTCCTAATTTTAAAAAGCCAACGATAAAAATTGGAACATTTAATAGAAAAATGAAAATACCAGTATCAAAAGTGATACCAAAGTATTGTCGACCTAAAGAAACAACAATTTGTGCCACACCGTTCATTCCTGCGGCCAGTACTTGAGCGGGGATTAAAAAGAAGTTCAGTGCTACAGCAGCAATTACGCCCGAGAGCAAAACAACTCCAATTTTTTTCATCATTTCCATTTGTAGATGCTGCTGCCAAACTTTTGTCACAACCTTCAATCTCCCTTTGCAATAAATTATTTTACTGTCGACAACGACAAAGTTATTCCATTTCTAATATAGCAGTTGTCGCTTTTAATGCAATCATTTTACCCACTTTTTATTCCCAAAAAGACAATAAATTTTTCTTTAATTCCTGGCGATTGTGAATTGGCAAAAAATGACGCCAATGAGCGGGGAAAAGCACCTGATAATCTGCCCTTTCAAACCGTTGATCAACTAACAAAACTACACCAAAATCATTTTGATCACGGATCACCCGTCCAGCAGCTTGCAGCACTTTATTCATTCCAGGCAAACGATAAGCATAATCAAAACCTTTTTGTGCACCATAATATTCCTTAATCAGCTCTTGTTCATGATTAATCTGGGGCAAACCGACAGTGACTACCATACTACCAATTAAGCGGGTACCTTTTAAATCAATTCCTTCAGAAAAGACGCCCCCTAATACACAAAAACCGACTAAAGATGTTGCGGGTTCGGCGACAAATTCTGCTAAAAAGTCCTCTCGCTGCGTTTCGGTTAATTCTGTATTTTGAATTATAGCCCGTATCTCAGGATAGGTTGTTTTAAAAGTTTCTGCCACTAAATCCAAATAGGCATAAGAGGGTAGAAAAACAAAATAATTACCATTTTTTGCTGTCACCATTTCATAAATTGCCGCCACCAAATCTGACAAACTATTTTCTCGCTGCTTATAAGTTGTCGGAATATAGTCTAATAAGAGCAATGCTTGATGTTCTGGGGGAAATGGGCTGGGCAAACGATAACGCAAAGCATCTGCTCCTCCACCTAAAACATCTTGATAATAACCTAGCGGAGTAAAACTAGCGGAAAATAAGACCGCCCCTTTCCCTTTGGCTAACATTTGTTCCAAAAAAGGAGCAGGATCTAAACAAAACTGTTTAATAGTCACGTCTTGATATTGCCGCGTAACAGTAGTTATATAATGATCATCATACAGTTCACTGATTTTAAGATAATTTAAAACAGTAAAATAATAATTGAGTGCTGTTTCCTGCGCCTTATTTTCCGGATTTTCCCCTAACCATTCTTGAAGTTTTTCACTGACTTTATACAACTGTTTGTTCAAGCTATCTGCAGGCAAAGTTTGGGCAAAAAAATTATCCTTTTTTTCTGCTACAGCTGTTTCAATTAAGGTAAATTCATCATCTAATTTTGTGAGGCTACGACGTAATTTATGATCTTGTTTTGGCAACATATTCAACAAATGTTCGCCGCTTTGACGATTAATCGCTGCTGAATACATTTCTTTTGAACGCGAAACAAGATTATGTGCTTCATCAATTAAAAAATAATAGTTCTCATTTTCCTCTTCAAAAAAACGCCGTAAGTATACAGTTGGATCAAAAAGATAATTGTAATCCCCTATAATGACATCACACCACAGGCTAACATCTAATGAAAGTTCAAAGGGACAAAGGGTATGCTTTTTTGCATATACTTCAATAACAGAACGGGTAATCTGATTTTCATGATGCAATAAATCCCATAAACCCTCATTAATACGGTCGTAGTATCCGTTGGCAAAAGGACAATGCTCTGGAGTACAGTTTCGTTCTGTTAAAAAACAAATTTTGTCTTTTGCCGTTAAAGTTACACTTTTTACTTCAGCACTACTTTGAGCGCTAAGCGCTTTTAGCGCATCCTCTGCTACTTGGCGTGTAATGGTTTTGGCCGTTAAATAAAAAATGCGGTCATTGTTTTCTTCCCCTAAGGCTTTTAGCGCAGGAAAAAGTGTTGAAATAGTCTTACCTGTCCCAGTTGGCGCTTCAACAAACAAGCGTTGTTGTGTTTTCAAGGTTTTGTATGCTGCAATAGCCAATTCCCTTTGTCCTGTACGAAATTCATCAAATGGAAATTGGAGCAACTGTAATGAAGTATTTCGGACTCTACGCCAATTATTTTGAAATTCCAGCCATTTTTGGTATTCATTAATTAAATCAGAAAAAAAATCTGCCAATTCCGAAAATTGGAATGTTCGCACTTCTTTTGTGATTTTTTCTTCTATAGTTTGGAAGTAGGTTAATTGAACACTTATTGTTGCCAATTCTTGTTGTAATGCGTAAATATAAGCATAGACCATCCCTTGATAGAAGAACAATTCTTTTTGCTCTGAAGCCAATTCTTCAAAAGGAGTCTCAGAGGTTTTAATCTCATCAATAACATAACCTGCCTCGTCTTGAAATATACCATCAGCGCGGCCCTCTACTGTTAATTCATCTTTTGCTACTTTTAGAGTATATTTCAAAAAGACTTCTTTTTGATAATCCTCCCCCGCAGCTTTTTGCAAACGGCGATGAATTTTGGCGCCTTCTTGTGCAGTATGGCTACTAGTATGACGACTGTCGATACTGCCGCTGCGTAAAATAAACTCTACTAATTTTCGAACAGACACGCGAGCACTTTGCAAAAGACCACCTCCTATCACTGAACTTGAAAGAAAAATTTATCACACCGCGTTTAAAAGTGCAAAAATCAGTGTGCAATTTTTTGAAATACAACTCAATTTAACAGAAATTATATGGAGAAACAACTGTTGAATTGAAACGACTAAAAAGCTGCAGCATCACTGCTACAGCCTTTACACAAGGTGGCCTCAACTTAAGAAACAGAATCTAGCTTTTATTTCCGTTTTCTGATTTCTGCTAAAAACTTTTTAATGATTGAAGTATCTATTCCAAGTTTACGATAATTTTCCAAAATGGATTCTACTTCTAACCACAAATAACCTAAATAAAATACCCATAACATTGCAACGCCGGTACTTGCTGGTAAAATAAAGGCTACTGGTACAAAAAAAAGCAATAAAAGCATACTTGCGAGCTTACGGATAATCCCATTAATGCCAATCCGAGAAGATACCGTCTTGGTTAGCGTTGCTGCGACCATCCCACTAAAAAAATCGAAAATCATAGCAATAGCCAAAACTGCCACAACGTTAAAAATACCCGTCTGCTCCAAAAACAATAGAAATTGCCAAAATTGATGATACATTTTCATCTCCTCCTTCCTAGTAACAACGAAGAAGAGGAAAGAAATGTCAAATACTATTCAAAAAAAGTATCTGTTTCTGGGGTCACAATTGCGATTTCATAATTTGCTTGCGGACAAACCTTTTGGATATTCTCACAAATACGAGTCAAAGCAGCCACACGAGATGCCACATCGGTATTGGCATTTCCTTGCATGATTAATAAAAGATTTTTAGTTGTTGCCGTGATTTTATAAGCTTCGCCATCTCTGGCATCAAGATAAGCCATCACACCGTTTAAATCGCGATAAAGAATATCTCCAATCGCTACTTGTTTTTCACTTGAACCAATGGGAAAAAAGACAGCTGGTTCTTCTGCTCTGGTAAATTCGACAAATTCTGTAATCGTATCATAATCATGAGCCCCAATTGCCAAAAATGAATGAAGTGCTTCAGCGTTATACAAATCTACAATACTATTTAATCGCGGCATCCTGCCACGACGCTGAATATTTTTGATGAGAGCCTCAGCTGTTGGCGGATTTTTTTTCACACTTTGCCCAATTTTTTGCATTTTTTCCCGATAACCAGCAATAACAGAATGAAGACGGATGGCTTCACGATCATAACTTGCCGCTAATTCTTCGCTGTCCGCAATATATTTTTCTAATTCGCCAGTTAACGTAGCATCGGGATTCACATTACTTACTTTCGCCACTACAATTGCTTCCATCCCTAATTGGACTATGCTATCGCGTAAATAAAATTTCACATTCACAAACCTCCATTATGACTTTTTCCTTTATCATAGCATATCTATCTGCAGTATTTCTTCAGACGTCTCTCTTTGTTTGTTTTAGTTCTTTAAGCTATACTGAAAGGGACAAACGTTGTTGGAGGCGAAAAAATGGAAATTATCAAAATTCCCACTGGTGCAATCCAAGAGAATTGCTATCTAGTAGTAAAAAAAGAAAATCTATTAATCATTGATCCTGGTGCTGACGGCCCTTTGATTATGCAAGAAATTAATAAATTAAAGGCAAATCCAGTCGCGATTTTATTAACCCATACTCACTATGACCATATCGGTGCTGTGGATGAATTGCGTGAATATTATAATATTCCAGTTTACGTCAGCCCTTTAGAAGCAGATTGGTTACAAGATCCGCTTATGAATCTTTCTGGTTTAGATCGCCATGATGATTTGGAAAATATTATCGTGGCACCAGCGGATTTCTTATTTGAATTGAAGGAATACACTTTAGGTGAAATGACATTTACCGTTGTGGCAACGCCAGGTCACTCCATTGGCAGTGTTAGTTTTGTCTTTGATGATTTCGTAATCAGCGGGGATGCACTATTCCGTGGGAGCATTGGGCGCACCGATTTACCTACTGGCAATTTGGAACAATTATTAAACAGCATCAAAACTGAACTTTTTACTTTACCAGATGAATTTCCCGTCTATCCAGGCCATGGTGAAGCTACTACGATAGAACGAGAAAAACAATCCAACCCTTTTTTTAAAGGCAAACTTTAAAAGATTGACTGGTCATGAAACTAAATTATTTTATAAAAGGAGATTTTTAGATGGAAAAAGTTGAACTTTACGTTATTCGTCATGGCAAGACCATGTTTAATGCGTTACAACGTGCTCAAGGTTGGTGCGACACCCCTTTAACTGAAAAAGGAGCGGAAATGATTCATTATTTAGGATTAGGTCTGAAAGAAACAGATTTCGTCGAAGCTGTTTCCAGTGATTCCGGGCGTGCCATTGAAACCATGCGGATCATTTTGGGAGAACATCCTAAGGGCAGTAAAATTTCTTATTCTCTTGATAATCGGATTCGCGAATGGTGTTGGGGCTCTTTGGAAGGCGGTTATGATTCGGAAATGTGGGGTGTTTTACCACGCGTTTTAAATTTTAAAGACAGTGAGGAAATGTGGGAAACAAATATTTCTTTTGGAAAAATTGCTGAGGCCGTTAAAGATGCCGATACTGCAAACTGGGCAGAAGATTTTGAGACAATTAAAAATCGCGTTCTTTCCGGCTTTGAAGATATCGCCCATCGGGTTCAAAAAAACGGTGGCGGTAAAGCAGTGATTGTATCCCATGGTTTTACTATCGCTTTTTTACTTAATTTAATTGATGCCAACCAACCCGTACGCGTTGATTTACAAAATGGTAGTGTTACGCGCTTAACTTATGACGAAAATGGAAATTTTGCTATCGAAGAAGTTGGCTCTACCACATTTATTAAAGAAGGCCAAAAGATTTCAAAAAATCTTTTAGCATAACTCCCATATTTAAAGAGATTATAAAAAAACATTTCCATTACAGGCAGTCCGCCAAAAGATTTTGCGGATTGTCTTTTTTTTGTAAAAGACTCAATAAAGCAATTGGTTTTCCAAAAATTTCAAGGTATACTATAGCCTGTAATCTTTTTATCGGCCGAAATGCCGATTACTTATAACTTAAGAAAGGAATGAAAGCATGTTTTTGCTTAACATTTTAAAAGCAATTATTTTGGGGATTATCGAAGGAATCACCGAGTGGTTGCCAATTAGTAGTACCGGGCATTTAATATTGGCTAATGAGTTTATCAAGTTACAAGAATCAGAAGCCTTTATGACTATGTTTAACGTTGTCATCCAACTCGGTGCTATCTTAGCTGTGATTTATCTTTACTTTAATAAATTGAACCCTTTTTCACCAAGTAAAAGTGACATTGAGAAAAAAGATACTTGGAATCTTTGGTTCAAAGTTGTTGTAGCCGTTATTCCTTCTGTCATTATCGGATTGCCATTGGATGATTGGTTAGATGCCCATTTCCACAACTTCTTTTCAGTTGCGTTAATGCTGATTATTTATGGGATTGCTTTTATCATTGTCGAAAAACGTAATAAAAACGTTACACCAAAATGCACCGATTTAAATAAATTCACTTACAAAGCAGCGCTAATCGTGGGTATGTTTCAAGTGTTGTCTTTAGTTCCTGGAACTTCTCGTTCTGGCGCGACTATTTTAGGCGGTATTTTAATTGGCGCTTCTCGATTTGTCGCTACTGAATTTTCATTCTTCATGGGAATCCCCACAATGATTGGTGCCAGCGGCTTGAAAATTGTCAAATTCATCATGCATGGTAATAGCTTTAGTTTTCAAAGTACAATTGTATTGTTAGTCGGAACTGTTGTATCGTTTATTGTCTCTGTCTTAGCAATTAAATTCTTAATGAATTACCTTAAGAAAAATGATTTTACCGTCTTCGGTTGGTACCGTATTATCTTAGGTGCTATTTTAATCGGTTATTGGTTAATCGCAATGTAACATAAATAAAAACGCAAACTATTTCTTAAATGAGAAAAGGTTTGCGTTTTTATTTATGTGTTTTTAATTACCATTCCGTCAATAATGTCTACGGCTGCTTCACTGGCATTGACAATTTGTTCGAATCGATCATAAACATCTTTCCATTTAATAATTTCTAAAATATCTGTTTCTTCTGTAAACAATCCTTTTTTCAACTCTGAATAAAGACGGTCAGATTCAGATTCTACCCGATTCACTTCATCAATCATTTTCTTTAGTGTTTTCGAGTGTTTAAATTTGGGAAACTCTAACATTGCGGTGTGGACACCGTTTGCTGCATCCAGTACCATCGTTGCAAATTCATCGGTTTGCGGACGCATTTTTTTAATTGCCAAATTTTCAAATAAATATGTTAGTGCGTTAATGCCATCTAAAATATCATCAATACGTTCAGCAATAATTAAAATATCTTCGCGATCAATCGGCGTAATAAAAGCATCATATAATTCATTGGTCAGCTCTGTTACAATCCGGTCACCTTCTTTTTCTAAATCATGAATCTTTTCAGCTTTTGTTACTAACGCTTCAGCGGAATAATCTTTAACCAATTGAACCAATACCTCCGCTGCTGCTGCTGCATTTTGCGTCAAGTGTGCCATTGCTCCTAAAAAGTCATATTGTTTTCTTCGTGCCATTTTTTAAGCTCCTTATCTAAATTAAAAGATTGCGACAAATAATTTCGCCATCAAATAAGCAATTAAACCGCAACCCGGGAAAGTCATAACCCAAGCAAAAATCATCTCTTTGACAATTCGCCAGTCTACACTGGAAAGTCTTCGAGAAGCACCGACACCCATAATTGCTGTTGTTTTAGTATGCGTAGTGGATACTGGGATACCAAATATCGAGGCCAAAAATAAAACAATGGCCGCACTAACATCTGCGGAAAACCCTTGGTATTTTTCTAGTTTAACCATATCCATCCCGACAGATTTAATAATCTTCATACCACCTACAGAGGTTCCAAATCCCATCGTAATGGAACACAATGCCATGACCCATAAAGGAATGGTGAAACCGCCCCCGGTTTTTTCCGCCAAATTATTATAATAAAGGCCTAACATAAAGACCCCCATAAACTTCTGCCCATCTTGTGCCCCGTGCAAAAAGGCATTTGCAGCGGCAGCGATTGCTTGACCGACTGTAAAAAATTTATTGGCTTTTCTTCTCGGAATATCCCGAAAAATAATTGCAATAAGTTTAGTAATTAAATAGCCCCCACCAAAACCTAGAATGGTAGAAACAACCAGACCAATTAACACTTTAACCCATTCTTGTCCATTCACAGCACCAAGGCCACCTAACGCCATAGCTGATCCGGTTAAGCCGGCGATTAAAGCATGAGATTCACTCGTTGGGATGCCAAAATACCACGCAGCTACCGACCAAACAACAATTGAAAAAAGCGAAGCGGCTAACGCCACTTGAGATGCGCCAATATTTCCTTGTGCATCAAAACTAACAATATTACTAATTGTTTCTGCTACTTGCGCATTAAAATAAGTCATGACTAATGCACCGAGAAAGTTCATGATTACTGCAATCCAAATTGCCACATTAGGCTTTAATACCCGCGTGGAAACAGCGGTTGCAATGGCATTGGGTGCGTCGGTCCAACCGTTCACAAAAATAACGCCCATTACCAAAGTAATCGTTACAACTAATGCTATCAAAAAGTTACACCACCAAAAAGCAGATTTGTATTTTTACGTTAGTATCATAGCATATTTCAATTTTGTTTGCGTCATTTTTTTAACTTTTTCTGTTAAGTAAAATTTCTTTACAACTTTTATTGCATTGCTTACAATGATTGGGTATAATGACTAGTGTTGATTTGTATGACTTGTCATGCAAAACTTTTTATTCGGAGGTGAAACTTATGCCAAACATTGAATCTGCAATCAAACGCGTGAAAACTAGCACTGCTGCTAACGCTAAAAATTCATCTCAAATGAGTGCTATGCGTTCAAGCATCAAAAAATTCGAACAAGCTGTTGAAGCTGGTGCTGACAACGTAGAAGCTTTGTATAAAGAAGCTAGCAAAGCAATCGACATGGCCGAAACAAAAGGCTTGATTCACAAAAATAAAGCTAACCGCGATAAAGCTCGTTTAAGCAAAAAAATCGCTAAATAGTGTCAAAAAGCGTTGAAGCTTAAGCTTCAACGCTTTTTCTTTGATATAATTTCTTGTTAGCAATGCTCTAGAGATACTAAAAATTTTTAGTATCTCTTTTTACTTACTATATAAACGACTCCTAAATCACTTGGCCATTTTCTTATTGCGCTGTCTTCAAAACAAAGAGCTGAAATAAAAATTCTTTATCCATTTGCCCTGTTTTTACTAAATAGTCATTTTCAATTAATTCATCATACAGGGTCATTAACTGTTTTTCATCATATTTGCGAACTTGTTGCATCGCAAGCTTTACCCGGTAGGGATGCACTTTTAAAGTTTGCGCAATATTTCCTTGTTGATAACCTGCTTTGGTCAATATTTTTGTTTGTAATAATAGTCGGACTTGACCAATTAAAATAGCGTTGATTTTGATTGTTTCTTCTCCTTGCAAATGCAAATCTTCGTAAATACGCAATGCCTTATCCGCATTTCCAGTCAAAACGTTTTCTGTCAATTCAAAAATATTATTCTCCAAAGATTTGGGCACTAATTGTAAAATCACATCTTTTGTCAATGGAGCGCCATTGGCAGCATATAATAGCAATTTTTCCAATTCTTGCATTGCTTTGGTCAAATCCATTTCCGTTAATTGCATAAAAGTATCAAAAGCTGTGCGCTCCAGTTGGATATTTTCTGCGCTTAACGTTTGACGAATATAGCGTTCTACCTCTTGCTCTTTTAATGGTTGAACATCGATTACAACTGCCTGCTTTTTTAGTAGTTTACTCACTTTTTTGCGCTCATCCAATTTTTCATAAGGGGCGATGATTACCACTACGCCACTTTCAGCTGGCGCATTTAAATAGGTTAAAAAATCGGTCAAATCTTGTTCTATTACATTGCTCTTTTTTTCCGCTGTTAAAAACAGAGGATTTTCAGCGATAATCAAACGCTTATCTTCCAAGGAAAATAAAGATGGTGCCTGAGCTTCTGCTACTACTAAATTCAAAGGATCTTGTTCTAAATCAAAATAAACCAAGTCTAAATCATCTTTTTGCAGTTGTAGACGTTCCATAAAAGCTTGCTTTATTCGGTCTTGTAAATAACTTTCCGTTCCCAAAATAAGATACAAGGGAGCCAGCGGTTTTTCTTTGATTGCTTGTAATGCTTCTTGAGCTTTCATTATCTTTCTCCTTCAAATACTCTTTTTCTATCCTACCATTTTCTACTATTTAGAGCTAGGAGATTCTTGGATTACTACAGGTGTAGCTTCTGATTGAAAAATGCGCCACTTAAAATAAATCATTCCATGTTGGTCAGTCCGTAGTGTCTGAATTTGGTTTTCATTTAATCCTCTCAAAACTTCTTTATGAGGATGACCGAATTGATTGTTTAAACCACAAGAAATGATTGCGGTTTTTGGCGCAACCGTGCGAATAAATTTTAAAGAAGATGAAGTGCGACTGCCGTGATGTCCTAATTTTAAAACATCACTTTTCAGATTGGGATAATCCTTTACTAACTGTTCTTCTCCAGCCTGATGTAAATCACCAGTCAATAAAAAGCGTTGTTTGCGAATTTGAATTTGTAAGACAAGGGAATCTTCATTCTCACCTTGACCGTGGATTGGGGCAAACACATACATTGGAAAAATCCCATTTACAAATGATTTTCCTTTAACTACTCGCAAGGCTGTTTTACGCGGTAGTTTTTTTAAAGTCTTCACCATGTTTTTATGATTTTGACTACCATCACCTAGAATCAATTGTTTTACATTAAAATGGTGCAACACTTCTTCTAAATCACCCATATGATCCGTGTCCCCATGTGTGATAAAAACCTTATCAATTCTTGTAATACCTAAGGATTTCAACACTGGAATCAAAGTGTTTTGTGCGTTACTATTTTGAATTTTCCGTTGCCAGTCTCTTGTTTCAAACAGCAGTTTCCCACCCGTATCTACCAAAATAACTTCACGATTAAAGCGGGATTTAAACAAAATGGCGTCGCCTTGACCCACGTCCACGAAAACGGTCATTAAAGGAAATAGAAGACGATTTACCATGAAAGGTAAGAAAACAAGTAACACTACGACTAACCAGCGGGGATATTTCCTTTGATAAAGAAAAACACCTAACAACATAAGAAAAAGGACAAAAAAAGGAGGCAACCAACCAATCGGCAAGGTAAAAAATGTGGTTATGTTTAAAATATTTTCAAAAAATTGAATAAAATTTTCAAATAAAGATGCGAAGAAACTGTCTGTTATAAAAAAGCTACCTACCATGATTATAAAACCAACAGGTAATAAAAAGAACTTGAAGATTGGTAATAATATAATTGTAAAGACACCACCTAGGATTGGCCATTCATAGAAATAAAAACTAATAAGCGGCAAGGCCAATAACGTTAACCAACAACTTTTTTTAAGACTCTTAAAAGTACTTTTGGTATTGTCGGTTGTTAACAACAATAGCGCCATGATAAAGGACAACTGACCACCCATTTGGAAGATTAAGAGTGGATCTTTAAATAGGCAGAGTAAAAGAACGATACTAAATTTGTCTAATTGAGATAAAGAGAGAGGAGCGAGTTTTGTAGCAATGCCTAAAAAGAAAGATAAGGTTGCACGCCAAATGCCAATCCCTCCCCCGCTGAACAATACTATTATGCCACCAAATAAAATTAGCAGTGGTAAACTTTGTTTTAAAGTTAAGCGCAAAAATTGCAGAAAATATAAAAATGTTCCTAAAAAAATATGCACATGCAGCCCTGAAATGCTAAAAAAATGTAAAATACCAGTTGGTGATAATACCGCTTGCGTTTCTTTAAAGTCTTGATCTTTATAACCTAAAAACAATGCACTTAAATAAGCCCTCGTTTTATTAGGTAATTTCTGCTTAAGCTGACGAATACAGCTCGCTCGAATTTGTCTGAAATTAAAAGACTTTTTAGTCTGCCATTGCAATTTTTCTACGTTCAAATTACCACAGTAATGGTGACTTCTTAAATATTTTACTTGATCAAAGCCTCCAAGATTACGTTGTTTTCTCCCTTTACTAAATTGGCCATAAACTGTGACAAAATTTTGGGCAATAGGTTTTTGAATTAGATAATCTTTTTCTTCTTTATTTTTTATTCGATAATAACAACTAAAGCGTTCCTGACGTGAGTTTGTACCAGAAAAGCTTAAACTATCACCGTTTATTTTTAGACTATCTTCTTCAATCTTAAGAACAAATTGTTGTTTTTGAGAATAACTTTTATCAGTTTTTTCTAAAATAATGAGGCAGCGCGGTACGATAAAAAAGCTGCAGATACCAACAACTAACAGAAGTTTGAATTGGCGACTACAGCAAAAATAGATACAATACAAAGAAAGTAATAATAAGAGCAGTGGCTGTTTTAAATAAATACTACAAATGATTAAGACCAAGGCTAGACTCGGGAAAATCCAGCGATTGGTTAAGCCGTTATTCAGTTACTTCGTTTAGTGAACCAAAAGAAAGTTTTTGAAAATATTCGGGATCTAAGATTACTTTTTGCGCTGTCGCACCGACCTGCGCAATTAATTCAACTGCATAAGGATCATTGTGGTAATCATGTAAGTAATATATTTTACGAATCCCTGCTTGTAAAAGAGCTTTTGTGCATTGTAGACAAGGAAAATGAGTGACATAGACTTCTGCTTGATCAGTCGAAATTCCCAATTTCGCACATTGTAACAATGCATTCATTTCAGCATGAATCGTGCGGATACAGTGGTTATCTACAACATAACAGCCATCATCTATACAATGGACATCCCCACTAACTGATCCGTTATAACCTCCTGCAATAATTCGTTTATCTTTTACCAATGTTGCACCGACCTCAAGACGAGTACAAGTACTACGTAATGCTAAGAGTACCGCCTGTGCCATAAAATATTGGTCCCAAGGAATTCTTTGATCCGTCATAACTTCGCTCCTTTATTATTTTATTTATATTGTAATCGATGCACGTAATTTTTCAACCGTCTTTTCCCCGATTCCCGAAACTTCTTTTAGTTCGTCAATGGATTTAAAATTTCCATTTTCCTCCCGATAGGCAATGATCGCCTCTGCTTTTTTTATGCCAATGCCAGATAAAGTTTGCAATTGTGTCAGGTCTGCCGCGTTAATATTTACTTTTTCTGTGTTATCATTAGTCCCATCCTTAATCTCGTTCAGCGTACTACTATCCCTTATATTTTTAGGGGATATTTCTTTGTGATTTGGTACATAGATCATCTGCTGGTCTTGTAATTTTTGAGCCAGATTAATTTCTTTTTGTTGCGCCTTTTTAGTAAAGCCGCCAGCCATCTGGACTAGTTTTTGCATTCTTGCATCATGGGGTAATTCGTAAACTCCAGGTCTTACTACTTCTCCTTTAATGTCTACGGTAATCGTTGCACTTTGGCTTTCACTTTGTTTTGATACCATTTCACTACTAGAACTACTAGGCAAGGTCTCCCATGTACTATTTTCTTTTTGTTTATACCAGATAAAAAATACTCCTATAATTGTAATACAAATGAAAATACCACTACCAATTAACAACTGCTGTTTTTTATCTCCTAAAACATTCATTTTTTTCCTCCTTTCATAGTTAACTACGCAAAAAAAATTATTTATTACTATTAACTAAAATTTCACAAAAAAAAAAAGCAAAACCAGTTTAAAACTGATTTTGCTATTTATAATTTATCCTTTTATTCTAAGCCAATAACTAAAGTTAGCAATAGATGCTACATTATTGCACTATACTTCAAAAAATTTGCCGAGGGCTAGCTTTCTCTAATTAAATTTTGTAACTGTAAAAAATCTGTAGCGTAGTAATCAGCAGAAATATTTTCTAACAATCCTTCATTATCAAAGAAACAAGTTTTTAATCCCGCTTCTTTTCCTGCTACAATATCTAAGAGCCGATCGCCTATCATTACCGTCTGTTTTTTTGGCAAATGATATTTTGTTATTAAATAAAGAAGTGCCTCAGGATCAGGTTTTCTCGCAAAATTATTTTCTTCACCAACAATTTCAACAAAAAAATCCGTCAATTGATAGTGTCCCAACAATTTTTTAGTAGAAGACACAGTGCGATGCGTCATAATAAAGTTACGGCCGCCGTTTTTTTGAACAGCAATTAACATCTCTGTCACATAGGCAAAAGGATGGGGCCACTTTTCCATTTCATTTTCATATTTATGAAAACGATGCGAAAAATCAGTAAAGTCGAGTTGATAGTGCTGTGTAACGGCTTTTGAAGATTTTTCCTTTAATAATCGATAAATATTTTCGCCCTCAGCGCTAATCCCTTCTTCTTGCAAAACTTTCAGAATTGCTTTTAACATATTGGGATAAGTATCAAATAACGTTCCATCAAAATCCCAAATAAAATCTTTCATTTTCATCAACCTTTAGTTTTTAAATGAATGAATGGGGGCCGGAATACGCCCACCCCGGGCAATAAAGTCGCTACTTTTCGCAGGATTAACTTTCATTACAGGTGCACGGCCTAATAAGCCGCCAAATTCTACCATATCGCCTACTTTTTGCCCTTTAGCCGGAATAATGCGCACAGCAGTTGTCTTATGATTAATTACACCAATTGCTGCCTCATCAGCAATCATAGCCGCAATTGTTGCAGCGGGAGTATCACCTGGAATTGCAATCATATCTAAGCCAACAGAACAAATTGCCGTCATGGCTTCTAATTTTTCTAAATTCAACAAACCATTTTCTACGGCTTTAATCATTCCCGCATCTTCAGAAACAGGGATAAAAGCACCTGATAAGCCCCCAACATGATTACATGCCATTACCCCCCCCTTTTTAACGGCATCATTTAAAAGAGCTAAAGCAGCCGTTGTTCCATGAGTTCCAACAGATTCTAATCCCATTTCTTCTAATATTAGGGCAACACTATCCCCAACAGCAGGTGTGGGGGCCAAAGACAAGTCGACAATACCAAAAGGAACACCTAAACGTTTCGAGGCCACTTGACCAACCATTTGGCCCATTCGTGTAATTTTGAAGGCTGTCTTTTTCACGGTTTCTGCTACAACATCAAAGGATTCACCTTTAACTTTTTCCAAAGCACGCTTCACTACACCTGGACCACTAACGCCTACATTAATTTCACAGTCTGCTTCGCCGACCCCATGAAAAGCCCCGGCCATAAAGGGATTATCTTCGACTGCATTGGCAAAAACCACTAATTTGGCACAGCCCATTTCTGAAGCTGCGGCTGTTTTTTTGATTGTTTCGCCCATTAATTTGACGGCATCCATATTAATTCCAGCTCGCGTTGAGCCAATATTAACAGAAGAACAAACAAATTGCGTTTCTTTTAGAGCTTCGGGAATGGAAGCAATTAGCGCTCGATCAGCACCTTGATAACCTTTTTCCACTAAAGCAGAAAATCCTCCGATGAAGTTTATGCCTAAAGCAATTGCGGCTTTATCCAAAGTTTTGGCAAAAGGAATACAATCATTAGTCCCGCTTGCAGCAGCAACAAGAGAGATTGGCGTGACCGAAATTCGTTTATTGATAATGGGAATACCAAATTCGGTTTCAATATCTTCTCCTACTTTTACCAAGTCACGTGCTTTGGTGGTAATCTTTTGGTAAATATTATCACAGGTTTTATTGACATCACTGCTGATACAATCTAGTAAAGAGATTCCCATTGTAATCGTACGAATATCTAGGTTTTCTTCTTCTACCATGCGAATGGTTTCTAAAATCTGATTAGTTTCCATGGACTAAGCTCCTTACTATAATTTATGCATTGCATTAAAAATTTCTTCATTTTGAACGTTGATTTTGACACCCAATTTATCACCAACAAGATTCAATTCCTTTTTAATACTTTCAAAATCCGCATTTTGTTTTAATTGCAACATCATGGTCATGGTAAAATAATCTTCCATAATCGTTTGAGAAACATCTAAAATATTGATGTCCAAATCTGCCAGTTTTTGGCTAACACCGGCAATAATGCCCACCTTATCTTGACCAATTACTGTTAAAATAGCTTTCATATTTAAAATACCTCCTGTTTTTTTCGAGTATAGCAAAAATAAGTTAACCTTTCGATAAAAAAAGGAACAAAACCAAATTGTACTTTGAAATTGTTCGTGTTTATATTAATTTTTTTCAACGATTTGCAACTTATCATCAAATTCATAAACGATTGGTTGAGCATTGGGAATAGCAATGCTAGCCAATTGATTATCCGGTACTTCTTCCAAGTATTTTACTAATGCTCGTAAACTATTACCGTGACCTGCCACCAAAATATTTTTACCATCCAATAAAAGTGGCGCTATCTGATCTTGCCACAAGGGCACAACCCGTTTTAGTGTTTGCGCTAAACTTTCACCTTTAGGCAGATCTTGGGATGCTAATGCTTGGTATCTTCGGTCAAATGTCTGACTGTTTTCTAACGGTGGTATTTCCCAATATCCGCGGCGCCATTTTTTCACTTGCTCGACGCCATAAAGAGCTGACATTTCATCTTTATTTTTACCGATTAACGCGCCATAATGGCGTTCGTTTAATCGCCACGTTTTTGTAACCGGTACCCATAATTGATTACATTCTTCTAACACCACTTGACTAGTTAGAATTGCCCGTTTTAAAACGGAAGTAAACACCGCATCAAATTGAATATTTTCAGCACTAATTTTCTTACCTGCATTTTTTGCTTGTACCTTTCCTTTTTCCGTTAAAGGAACATCAAGCCAACCGGTCCAATAATTTTCAAAATTTGCAATACTTTCACCGTGGCGTATCAATACAACTTTCATCTTGCCGCCTCCTTATCTCTATTATCCCAGTAATAAAAAGAAATGTCATGAAAAAATTGAAAATTCTTGTAAAACCTCTTTGAAAAAGCTTGTATTTGGTAGCGGTTATGCTACCATTTACTTTGCTTAGGTAACACTGTAGAAAAAAATAATAAATTTACCAAAAAATAGGAGTAACGAAATGAAAGATTTGACAAAAGGAACACCTGCCAAACTGATTTTTATGTTTACCATTCCGTTGTTTGTGGGAAATGTTTTTCAACAATTTTACAATATGGTCGACATGATTATCGTCGGCCAAACTATCGGCAAAGATGCTCTCGCTGCTGTTGGCTCCACCGGGAGTATTACGTTTTTAATCATAGGCTTTGCTCAAGGCTTAACAGCGGGACTTTCAATTATTACCGCACAACGATTTGGTGCTAAGGACTACAAAAGTGTTAAAAAAAGTTTTGCCGCAAGCCTTGTGATTAGTTTAATTGTCACACTTATTTTAACCTTGTTAAGTTTAATTTTTCTCCGTCCTTTACTGCTTATTATGCAGACACCACCCGAAATTTTTGATCAAGCTCAAGAATTTATCTCTGTCATTTTAGGTGGGATGTTTGCTGCGATGGCATTTAACCTTTTAAGTAACATGGTCCGAGCTTTGGGTGACAGCCGCACCCCTTTGTTCTTTTTGATTTTTGCCGTTATTATTAACGTTGTTCTCGATTTGGTTTTCATCACACAGTTTAATATGGGGGTGGCCGGTGCAGGCTATGCTACAGTTATTGCGCAGATGTCAGCTAGTTTAATGTGTTTTATTTATATTAAACGACGTATCCCATTACTACAAATTAGTAAAAGTGACTTTAAGGATTTAAAAGAAGAATATCGCGTTCATTTAAATGCTGGTTTACCAATGGCCTTTCAAGCCTCGATTATCGCAATTGGTGCGGTTATTTTACAATCAGCACTTAACAGTTTAGGAACAGATGCGGTAGCAGCCCAAGCAGCTGCCGGCCGAATTGATCAATTTGCTACGCAACCAATGATGAGCTTCGGGGTTACGATGGCCACTTTTACCGCACAAAATTATGGTGCTAAAGAATACGGCCGCATCCTTGAAGGTGTTAAGCAGTGTTTGATTATGAGTATTATTTTCAGTATTGTTGCTGGCATTGTTGTGATTACATTTGGTGATTCTTTTGTGGCTTTATTTGTCAGTCGTAGTGAAACAAAGGTTTTTGAACTTTCACGAATTTACTTTCTTATCGTGGCCAGTTTGTACTGGATATTAGCCATTCTGTTTATTTTGCGTTATACCTTACAAGGATTAGGACAAACAAAAATCCCAACAATCGCCGGCATCATGGAGTTAATCATGCGTTCTTTTGCAGCAATTGTTTTAACCCATTATTTTCAATATCCAGGTGCGGCAGCAGCCTCACCACTTGCTTGGGCAGGTTCTGTGATTGTTTTATTGTATTCTTATATTAAAGCGATCAAAGAGTTACGACGCTTAGATCACGAACAAAAAATGCAACTAAATTGAATCAAAAATACCCAATAATCGACTTCCAAACTATTGTGAAAATAGGTTGAAAGCAGATTACTGGGTATTTTCTTCTTTGATAAGAAGCAACTAATCTAATAATTGATCCATATCGACAACTTTACGATAAGAATTAATTTCTGTAATGCCCATTACCTTATCAATATCAATACTAAAGCAAATACCATTGCCAGGTTGGTTAATTTTAATGCCTTTGCCAATGGCATCCATCACTTCATTGGTAAGACTATCTGGTACTAAAGTTAAGACAATATCTTTTTCAGGTTCAATTTCAATTCCAAAGAAACGTCCTTTATCATGTGACCCGGATCCTTTACCATGAAGCAAAGTCCCCCCATTTGCTCCAGCTTGTTTGGAATATTCAATGACGGCATCTCCTATGCCCCGTTCCACAATTGTAATAATCATTTCAAGATTCAATGCCACTGGTTTGTTCATTTTTCAGCCTCCACTTTTACATCTTTTTGTTCTGCTCTTCTTTTATAAATATACCCTAACGCAAGTGTAGATAAAATCGGTGTTAAAGCAATTAATGCAACCACACCAAAGCCATCGATTAATGGGCTACGTCCTTCAATTTCAGCAGCAATCGCAACAGCCATGGATAAGATAAAAGTCGAACACATGGGCCCTGTCGCAACGCCGCCATTATCAAATGCCATCGCCAAAAACATCTTATCTACTTTTCTACCTAAAATAAATACAAGAATATAGCCTGGAATAAGAAAATAATACAAACTAAAGCCAGCTAATAAACGCCACATTGACAAGCTGACAGCAGCCCCAATTCCCAGAGAAACAACAGCTAGTAAAACTTTGCTACGGACAGTGCCGCCACTTTCTTCTTCTACTTGTTTGACCATCACATGAATTGCCGGCTCAGCAAATCCAACTAAAAATCCCATCAAAAAGCCTAATGGAATTAAAATCCAGTTGTAATCCAACTTGGCAATTTCACTACCTAGATATTGCCCGACAGGTACATAAGCAATATTTACACCATGGAGAAATAAAATTAAGCCCACGGTTGTAATGAGAAAACCTTTCAAAATTTGGACAAACTTTTTCTTATTTAATTTGAAACTGGTAAAATTCAACAAGACAAAGAGAAAAACGATCGGAAATATCGCCAATAAAATTTCTTTCATCATCGTGGTAAACCCGCTAAACACTTGTTGTAAAAAAATCATTGGAAGATCACCCCCAAGACCATAACAGCTAAGATTGGACCCAAAGAAGAAACCCCTACCATTCCAAAGCTGTCATTTTCACCCTTACCTTGATGAATCATACTCGTTAATCCACTTGCTAACGCCAAAATAAAAGGGACAGTAACTGGTCCAGTCGTCACCCCACCCGCATCAAAAGCAATCGGCATAAATTCTGGACTGGTAAAAAAGGACGCGATGAAAACTGCCACATAGCCCAGTAACATCATATGATAATAAGACATACGAAAGACCGTTCGTAATAATGCAAACGCTAAGAAAATTCCTGTTCCAACACTTACTACGCCAATCAAGACCGCTTTAGTGATAGCGCCTTCAGAAATTTCAGTGACTTGTTGGGCTAAAACTTGCACAGAGGGCTCCGCTATTGTAATTCCAATTCCAATTGAAAAGCCCAGACTAATCATAATTGCTAAGCTACGACGCTTAATCATATACTCTCCCACTAATTCACCAACACGCAACATAGAGTACTCCGCTCCAAATAAAAACAGCGTCATCCCCACCATCATGATAGCTGCACCGATGATAAATGTCGCTAATTCATCAATAGGCAGAGGTGCAAAAATAAAAGTCAAAATGACAATTAAGATTGTCATCGGTAAAATTGCCACAATTACTTCTTGAAAATTTTTCCGCATACAGTCCCTCCTTAATAAATGAAGTTGCTTTTAAAAATCCAATAACTTTAGTATACATGAAAATGACAAATAAAAAACAAAACTATGTATGTTTTTTAATAAAATGTGATTTAAACTCATTTATTTATTAAGGATACTATTCTTTTAAAGCGAGTAAATCACTTATAAGTACACCCTTAGTCGGTGCAATTGTTAGAGGATATCATGATTCAAATTTCTATTGATCAAAAGCATTCTATTCGTGCGAAAATACCACTTCATCACTAAAAAAGTGCTTATAATTAAAAAAATGAATTAGAACCTAAAAAAAACCAACATTCTTGTCTTCAACGAATGAAAACAAAAATGTTGGGTAGTAATGAATTGTTTAATTATCTAAAATTGTTACTTGAACTTGACGACGTCCCCAAGACTCACACTGTGCAGCTGTTGGAAAATGGACATCGATAATGTTACCTTGAATTGCTGAACCAGTATCAACAGCGTAAGCTTCGCCATATCCTTCAACATATAAGTGTGTCCCTAATGGGATGACACTTGGGTCAACTGCAACTGCCATTGGGTTTTCCAATAGGTTTTGACCGGTCGCAGTTACTGTTCCGCCACCTAGTGCATCGGCTGGATCAGAACTATAAGCCGTTGATTCCATCGTGATTGTCCGTCCAGAATAGGAATTGTTTGTACTTTGTGAAGTCGTAACAGCTTCCTTTTCATTTTGGGTTTCTGTCTGTGAAGCTGTCGTACTATTATCTACAGTAGTATTGGCTACATTAGCATCTGTATCAAATTTTAATACTTGGCCATCGATAATTAGATCCACATTTTTAATATTGTTTGCTTTGGCAATTGTATTCACATGATTTGTATCTCCGTAATATTTTAAGGAAATACTTGTTAAAGTATCAGAACTTGTAACAGTGTGTGCAACTTCTGCGGCATTGGCATTAACGCCAAAAGCTGCAAAGCCAGCTAAAATGGCAGTTGTGGCAAAAAGTGATTTTACTAATTTCATATATGAATTGCTCCTTTGTCTTTTCGATATTCGTCTCAAACGACTTCCATATCATAACAAGGAGCGAGAGCTGGTAGGTAACAACCACTTAACAGAATATTTCAAATCCACCAAAATTATTACAAAAAAGCCCCGTTTATTTAAAAAAGGAGGCTTTATTGCTTTTATACGTGGGAAAATACCACTTGAGAATTTTCTGACGATTGTCATAAAATACCTTTTCATTTTCCACTAAAAATTAAGAAACTTTTAAACGCGCACCATGTGACCCTTTTTGTTAGCAAACATTACAGAACTATTAATTTGTTACCACTACATTAGCAACATATCAAAATAAAGTGGCATCCAATCTATTTTTTCCTCGCATGAACTTTTATAAGTTTGTTTATCACCAACGTACCGCAAAAAATAAGTGTTACGGTTTGAATCATCTTATCCGACACATCTAATTGATAATGGAAATTTTTATTTTGCACCTGAACTTTCACTTCTTCTCCTCCTAAATCAAACAACAAGCGCCTACTGCTCTTCTTAGCTTAATAAATCCAAAAATCATTTCTAAGGGCATAATCATATGGGTAACTTGGTGTTATCTATTTTTCATCTGCGTATTTTTGGATTTTTGCTGTATATTCTCGAATAATGTCCGCAGAATGATGGAATTTTTCTTCTTCACTGTCTGTCATATGAATTTCTAAAATATCAAAAACACCAGAACGATTCAAGACCGCTGGGACGCCTGCGAATATTCCAGTCTCGCCATATTCACCTTCTAATAAAGTTGAAACCGGAACGATAGAATTTTCATCATACAAGACTGCTTTAATGATTCCCACACAGGCAGAAGCAATCCCATAATAAGTTGTTCCTTTGCGATTATAGATTTCCCAACCTTCTTGAGTCGTTTTATAGACGATCTCATCCAAATCAACATCTCCCACAAGCTCGGTATTATCTGCAATAATATCTGTGAAGGATTTACCGGCAATAGTTACAGTTGACCAAGGTACCATTAACGAATCGCCGTGTTCGCCTAATGCATACGCATAGACACTTCTAGGATCTACATCCACCATATCAGCTAAAAAGTTTTGCAATCGGGCAGAGTCCACTGAAGTACCAGAACCAATTACTTGATTTTTTGGTAAGCCAGAAAGTTTGTAGACAAGATGAGCCAACATATCGACAGGATTTGAAACCACCACAAAAATACCGTCAAAGCCGCTTTCCATAACTGGTTCAACAATTGATTTTGCAATCTTTGCACTAATGTCTAAAGTATCTAAGCGTGTTTGGCCAGCTTTTGGGGGAGCCCCAGCAGTAATTACGACAATGTCAGCATCACTACAGTCAGCATAACTGCCAGCTTTTACTCTGACATTCCGGTCTAAAAAGCGAATGGAATTACGTAAGTCTCGTACTTCTCCAGAGGCCTTTTCTGCATTAATATCTACCATCAATACTTCATCGCAAACCCCTTGTGTAATTATACTAAAGGCAGTAGAAGAACCCACCAGCCCACTACCAATAATAGCAACTTTTGATTTATTTATTCGCATATCTTTCACCTCAAAATTATTTTAAACACATCATCATGTTATCAAAACATTGGCTACCTGACAAAGCATTGGTGTTTATTTATTCCAAAAATCTTTTCTGAAATTTTCTTGACGTGATGAAATCATTCCGCTAAACTAACAACAGTTGAATATTCAGGGAATGATGATCTCCCATGGACTTATCCAAAACCGCTATTAAGCTAATGACTTCTACAAGTTTATTTGTAGAACCATTAGCTTTTTTTGTTTTTATTTCATTATTAATAAAAGGAGTCTTTTCCTTGGTATTTAACAAAATCATTTTTAGGAGGATTTCAATGCAAAAGAAAACAAGCGTCACCATAGTAAAAGAAAGTGGCATTTTTTATGGAGCCGTTCTGATAGTTGCCGTAGTAACCGGTAGTGTATCTCATTTTTTATTAGCCGGGCTTACATGGGTGGGTAATTTTCGGGATAGTCATTCCTATTTATTATATTTATTACCACTTCTTGGTGTACTTACGGCTTATACTTATCAAAACTACGGAAAAAATGCTGACAAAGGAAACAACCTCATTATTGAAAGTATTCAAAAAGAAGCAGAAGTTCCTGTTCGAATGGGATTTTTTACTTTTATTTTTACCCTTTTATCTCACTTATTCGGAGCTTCAGTTGGTCGTGAAGGCAGTGCTGTTCAAATTGGGGGAGTAATTTCCAATAAGTTAGGCGAGTATCTAAAACTAACTAAAAAAAATCGAAAATTATTAATTCATGCTGGAATTAGTGCAGGTTTTAGTTCAATTTTTGGAACACCTCTGGCTGGAGCCTTTTTTGGCATGGAAATGGCGTATATTGGAAAGATCGAACGAAATGCACTTTTATCCTGTTTTACCGCAGCCTATATCGGAAATTTTAGCGCCCTTGCCTGGGGAACGACTCATAGTCACCATTTCATTTCCCCGACAATCAATGTGTCGCCACAATTTATTCTTATCTTTCTTTTGGCTAGCATTCTTTTTGGCCTGGCAGGGCGACTTTTTGCTTATTTAACCCACACTCTAAAAAGGCTCTATCGGCAAATTTTCGGCAACTATTTATTAAGAGCAGTTATTACAGCACTCATTGTCGTTGTTCTAATGATAGTTTTTCAGGGACAAAAGTATGAAGGATTAAGTCTGTGGATGATGGATGATGCTTTTGCCGGCTTAGCAACAATTCCGCAAGCACTCTTTAAATTGCTGTTTACCAGCTTAAGTCTAGGTGCGGGTTTTCAAGGCGGAGAAGTAACACCGTTGTTTGATATTGGGGCTGCTTTAGGTTCGGGAATTGCATCAACTTTCCAATTATCGCCTAGCTTATTTGCCGCTGTTGGTATGATTTGTGTTTTTGGTTGTGCAGCCAATGCACCTTTAACAACTATTATGCTTGGTATTGATTTATTTGGTTCCAAAATGATCCCATTTTATGTGGCAGGGGCATTTATCAGTTATCTTGTATCCGGACATCAAGGTATTTATACTGCACAATTGATCGTACGACCAAAATCTCTTTTTTTACAACATGACAAAGGATATCGATTATCTGAATTACCTCAAAAAGGAAGTATCAAATGACACCAAATGCTGAGACAATCACTTTGACCAAATTATTTGGTAATAAACGCGTGCATACCATTCATTTCAACAAAACTGGGGCAAAATGCTTCCACATTAAAGTTCACGAAGGAACAATACACGTTTCACACAACCGCTATAGTATGGACAGCGGGAATTGGCTTGATGTGCCTAAAAATGATACTGATACCCAATCTCATCATCTTTTAAAGGCTGGCGAGGAGAAGACTATTCACTATACTATTGGTAAAATATATCATCAGCCCGATAAAATTTTTATTATGAATCATCATCTCTTTCAGTCAGCCCGTTTTTCTATCTATGAGATTACTGCTGAAAATATTTAGTGCTCCCTTGTTTAAGAGAGGTATCATAAATCCGATTAAGAACTTAAAATTATACAAAAATGCCCGCAAAAGTTAGATTTTATCTTCCTTTTGCGGGCATTTTGTATAATGTTCAATATTTTTTATTTCTTCAAATCAGCCAACTGGCTATACACACCAGTTCTTTCTTCCATATCTTGAACTGTTTGTTCAAGCATCTCATCCACTTCTTCGGAAGAAGTTTTGATATTCCGTAAAGCAGAAAAACGTACTTGATTTTCTAAAAATTCATTCATCTTCGTAAAATCAACTTTTTTAAAGTCAATTCGCATTGGATCTTTTCCTTTTTCACGCAAACGTGGATCGTAGCGATACAATTGCCAATAACCACTTTCGACTGCATCTTTGCTTTCTTTAATCGACTGACTCATACCACCTTTTAGTCCGTGATTAATACAAGGAGTATAACCAATTATAATTGAAGGCCCAGGATAGCTTTCTGCTTCCAAAATTGCCTTTAGTGCTTGTTTAGGGTTAGCTTCAATTGAGATTTGTGCAACATAAACATCTTGATAAGCAATCGCCATCATCCCTAAGTCTTTTTTCTTCGTTTTCTTACCACCGGCAGCAAATTTTGCAATTGCAGAAGTTGGCGTAGCTTTTGACATCTGGCCCCCGGTATTTGCATACAGTTCATTATCCATCACAAAGATATTCACATCTGCTCCAGTTGCTAAAACATGATCAATACCAGAATAGCCAATGTCGTAGGCCCAACCATCGCCACCGACAATCCATTGACTTGGTTTAACAAACATATCTTGATATTCTAATAATGGAGCGATAGCAGGAGTATTTGCCTCTGATTTCAAAGCAGCTATGACTTTTGCTGCCCGTTGTTGCGTGCCTTTTCCCTCTTGGGCATGCTCTAACCAATCAACTAATAATGCAGCAGTTTCAGGGGAAACCACATTTTTAGTCAATATGTCTTCGACTGCATTTGCCAAACGTTTCCGTTTGGTTTCATTGGCAATGTACATACCCAAGCCAAATTCTGCATTATCTTCAAATAAAGAATTTGACCACGCAGGTCCACATCCATTGGCGTTAGTAGTATAAGGGGTCGCAGGAGAAGATCCCCCCCATATTGAAGAACAACCTGTCGTATTGGCAATCATCATGCGATCGCCATACAATTGCGTTAATAATTTAATATATGGTGTTTCACCACAACCGGCACAAGCGCCGGAAAATTCTAGCAGCGGCTGCTCAAATTGAGAACCCTTAACAGATTCTTTTTTCACTGGATTTGCTTTTTGACGCAATGTCATAGCAAAAGCCCAGTTCATTGCTTCATCTTTCATCTCTTCGTATGGCCGCATCACCAAAGCTTTACCTTTGGCAGGACAAGCTTCAACACAAAGACCACAGCCGGTACAATCTTCAACTGATACTTGAATACGATATTCCAATCCATCAGCTCCCCGCATCTTACGCGTAATAAAGCCTTCTGGAGCTTCTTGTGCCTCATCTTCATCAGCAAGAAAAGGTCGAATCGCCGCATGGGGACAAATAAAAGCACATTCATTACATTGGGTACAAGCATCTGGCAACCACTGCGGCACTTCTAAAGCAATCCCACGTTTTTCATAAGCGGCAGATCCCATTGCCATCGTGCCACCTAACATGTCGTTGTCCATTAAATCTTTAACAGAAAGGCTGTTGCCTTCTTGGCGATTAATCGGTTCTAAAATATTACGAATATAAGCCGGTTTATTGGAATCCTCTTCGGGCTTTCTAACTCTTACTTGAACGTCTCTCCACTCGCTTGGTACTTCCACTTTTATCAAAGATTCAAATGTTTCATCAATGGCATGCCAGTTATTTTCTACTAATTTCATTGATTTTTTACCGTAAGCATTTTGGACTTCTTGTTTTAATAATGGTAAGAATGTGTTTCGATCCATGATGTCTGTTACTTCAAAGAATGCAGCAGAACAAACCGTATTGATGCGACGTCCTAAACCATTTTTGATAGAAATATCCATCGCGTTGACAATGTAAAAATTAATGTTATGCATAGCCAAATATTTTTTTAAATGACTTGGCAAGTTTTTCTTCACTTTTTCTTCGTCCCAGACAGTATTAAGTAAAAAAGTTCCACCATCTTTTAGTCCTTTTAACAAATCATACTGATGGATATAGGCGCTATTATGACAGGCAATATAGTCAGCAGATTCCACGTTATATGTCGAACGAATTTCATGGTCACCAAAACGCAAATGAGAGATGGTTAAGCCACCTGATTTTTTTGAATCATAGGCAAAGTAAGCTTGGGCATATTGATTGGTATTATTGCCAATAATTTTAATCGCTTGTTTGTTTGCTCCCACTGTACCATCGGAACCAAACCCCCAGAATTTTGCCTGAAAAGTGCTTGGCGCAGTTAAATCCAAAATTTCAGATTGTGGTAAAGACAGGTGGGTAACATCATCTTTAATTCCAATCGTAAAACGGTATTTTAATTGCTCAGGAGGCAGCAACAAATGATCAAAAACAGTCACAATTTGATCTGGCGTTACATCTTTTGATGCAATTCCATAACGACCACCAATAACAATCGGACGATTAACGTGACGGTATAAGACGCTTTGGACATCTAATAACAATGGTTCACCATCCGACCCGGGCTCTTTTGTTCGATCTAAAACAGCAATGCGTTCCACTGTAGAAGGTAAGTTTTTCAACATATTTTCAGCTGGGAAAGGACGATATAAATGAATATTCAAATGCCCTACTTTACGTCCTTGCTTATTTAAATAATCCACCGTTTGCTGAATTGTTGGAGAAACAGAACCCATCGAGATAATAACTTCAGTAGCTGCAGGATCTCCGTAGTAATTGGTTAGATCATAGTCGGTACCGCGTAAGTCATTAATTTTCCCCATATATTTTTGTACTATCGGCAAAATATTATCGTAATATTGATTAACAGTTTCTCTTTGTTGAAAATGAATATCAGGATTTTGAGCAGTACCTGAAACAGTCGGATGATTAGGATTCATTCCGCGCTGACGGAATTTTTGCAATTCTTCCCAATTTACCATTGCCTTTAAATCTTCATAAGCCAATACTTCAATTTTTTGTAATTCGTGACTAGTCCGAAACCCATCAAAGAAGTTCATAAAAGGTAAACTACCTTCAATTGAGGCCAGATGCGCCACAGCAGATAAGTCCATTACTTCTTGCACGCTGGATTCAGCCAACATACAAAAACCCGTTTGTCTTGCTGCCATTACATCGCTGTGATCACCAAAAATGGATAAAGCATTTGTTGACACTGCTCGTGCCGCAACGTGAAACACAGTTGGCAAAAGTTCACCCGCGATTTTAAACATATTTGGAATCATCAAAAGTAAGCCTTGTGATGCTGTATAGGTCGTGGTTAAAACACCTGTTTTTAAGGAACCGTGAACAGTACCAGCTGCGCCTGCTTCTGACTGCAATTCTACTAAATTAACAGGTTCACCAAAAATATTACGTTGTTGGTTAACAGAAGACCATTCATCGACCATTTCCGCCATTGTTGAGCTTGGCGTGATCGGATAGATTGCCGCGACTTCCGTAAAGGCATACGATACGTAAGCTGCAGCGGTATTCCCATCCATCGTTTTCATTTTTTTCATTCCGTTCACCTCACTTAAAGTTATGACAAAAAAGTCATAAATACTTTGCTATTATACATGGAGTTTTTGATTTTGGATATAGCTGTCGATTTGTGTCGCGGCAATTTTTCCAGCGCCCATCGCCAAAATAACTGTTGCAGCTCCAGTAACGATATCTCCACCAGCAAATACACCGGGGATATTAGTTTCACCCGTGCTTGTATTGGCATCAATATAGCCCCACTGGTTAAGTTGTAGTTGCTCAAATGTGTCCAATAAGATGCGATTAGAGCCTTGCCCAATTGCTTCAATGGCAGTATCTGCTTCTACAATAAAGTCACTGTCACAAATCGTTTCGGGACGACGTCTACCCGATTCATCGGGTTCGCCTAATGTCATTTTTACACACTTCACTGCTTTTAATTTTCCCCTACTATCACTAATATATTCAATTGGATTTGTTAACCAATGATAGTGAATACCTTCTTCAATCGAATGATGATATTCTTCTTCTCTGGCTGGCAACTCTTCTTTGGAACGACGATAGATAACCGCAACGTTTTCTGCTCCCAAGCGTTTTGCAGAGCGAGCTGCATCCATTGCCACATTACCACCACCAATGACGACTACATTTTTTGAAGATTGAACAGGCGTATCGTAATTTGGAAAATCATAGGCTTTCATCAAATTGATTCGCGTTAAATATTCACTGGAACTATAAACACCATTTAGCGACGTGCCAGGAATGCCCATAAAATTGGGAGCTCCCGCTCCAACTGCAAGATAGCAGGCATCAAAATCTGCTTGAATTTCCGCCATTGTAATTGTTTTTCCCACGACAACATTGGTTTCAATAGTTACACCTTGGGCAATAATGGATTCAATTTCTTTTTGAACAATTTCTTTAGGTAAACGAAATTCAGGAATTCCATAAGTTAAAACACCACCTGCTGCGTGCAAGGCTTCAAAAATAGTGACGTCATATCCTAATTTAGCTAAGTCGCCAGCGGCAGTTAAGCCAGAAGGTCCAGAGCCAATCACGGCGACTTTTCCTTTATCTTTTGGATTGTTCACTGCTTCCAGCGGTTGTTGCAACGCCCAGTCTGCCACTAAACGTTCTAATTTTCCGATTGCGACCGGTTCAAATTTCTTTGAGCGCCCTAAGCGACACGTCATTTCACATTGTTTTTCTTGCGGACAAACGCGACCACAAATTGCGGGTAAGTTTGTATATTTGCGAAGTACTTCGTGAGCTGCTTGCATATCTCCAGCTTCAATATATTTAATAAAACCCGGTATATCAATCATAACCGGGCAATTTTGAATACAAGGAGCATTTTTACACTGTAAACATCTTGCAGCCTCCAATTGTCCCTCCTCTAAGCTATAGCCTAAAGCAACTTCAGAAAAATTGTGCTTGCGTATTTCAGGAGCTTGCTCACGCATAGGCGTTTTCGTATAACTACGCTTTGCCATTTTGCATTCCTCCTTTAAGTAGGTTAGCAGCAACCTTTTCTTCATTGGAATACTGTTGCATCCGATTAATAAATTCATCCCAATCTACACTAGCACCTAAAAATTCCGGTCCATCGACACAGGCAAACCTGATTTGGTTATCTATCGTAACACGACAACCGCCACACATGCCGGTTCCATCTACCATAATCGGATTTAAAGATACAAAAATAGGGATTCCCGCTTCATTGGCTGTTAAAGTTGAAAACTTCATCATCATACTGGGTCCAATTGCCCATGCAGTGTCAATTTTTTCTTTAGCAAAAATCGCTTTCATAGCATCTGTAACTAGTCCCTTTTCTCCTAAAGAACCATCATCGGTCATTAGATAAAGTTCATCTGAATATTTTTCACATTCCGTTGCTAAAATCATTAAATCTTTGTTTTTAGCCCCTAAAATGGTGATTACTTTATTGTCAGCTTCTTTTAAAGCTTTAATAATTGGAAACAGTGCCGCAATTCCGACACCGCCTCCAACAAGTAATACGGTTCCATATTTTTCAATTTCCGTGGCTTTTCCTAATGGTCCTACTAAGTCAAGTAAACTATCACCGACTTGCAGTTGCGCTAAATCAGCAGTAGATTTACCGATAACTTGGAAAATGAGGCGAACAAGCCCTTTTTTAGAGCATGTATCTACTACTGTTAAAGGAATTCGCTCACCATTATCGTCGATGCGCAAAATAACGAATTGGCCAGCCTGAGCTTTTTGGGCAATCCGTGGTGCTTCAACAAAGATTTCAAATTCGATTGGATTTAATTCGTTTTTCTCAATTATTTTAAACAACGAAAATCAGACTCCTTCTCTAATCTATGCTTTTGTTAAAGCTGTCACAAAAACTTTCAACACCTCTTCATCTTCATCATCGGCATCATTTTCAATTTTAACTAATTGCGCCCCACGTTTTGCACCCGTTTTTTCAAATGCTTGATCAAAATCAACTGCTGCTTGACAGAAGTAATCCGGATATAATTCACTATCACCAGATCCTACAACCCCAAATACTTTTCCATCTAATTCAAAGTCAGGTAAATCATCATAGAAATCTTCTAAATCAAAGGGAACTTCTCCATCACCATCCGTATAAGTTGCCACTACACAAATATCTGCATCTTCAAAGGTTGAATCATCTGCATCATCTGCTTCAACTCTTTCTACGTCAATATCTAAGGCTTTAAAAGCGTCTTCTAGAATTTCTGAAATTCCTTCTGTGTTTCCTGTTGCACTTGCATATACGATTTTTGCTACTGTCATTATTATTCCTCCTCGGATATTCGAAATATTTTTAAATTCAATTCATTATAGTAATTAATACTTAATCACATTTTACTTCATTCCAGATAAGAACTAAACAAAATTTGGCATTTTTTTCAGCTTTCCTTCGCTTATAACAGCCTTTTTTATTCTTAATGTGATTAAATAAGTTCTATTATAACCGATTACCTAAATATGCGGATAATCATTTTGTAATCCCCCGAAAGTCTTTTTTATCTTCAACCTGACATTCATACTGCCCATAGAGCTCTTTTTAACCTTTTTAGCTATCAAAGCATTTTTCGGGTAACTAAAAAGAAGTCTACCTTTTAGTAAACTTCTTTTTAGTTTATTTATTAAAATAGTCTCGGGTATCTTCTTCGTCTTGATTTAGTTGTTTTATTAGACCTTCAGCTCCAGCAAATTTTACTTGCTTGCGAATAAGATGATTAAAGCGAACACGAACAGTTTCACCATAGATGTCTTTATTAAAATCCAGAATAAAAACTTCAACCGTTAGTTTTCTACCTTCGCCAAAAGTATCGTTATGGCCTATTGAGCCCATGGCTTGATACCACTTATCTGCTACTTTGATTTCTGAAACATAAACGCCTTCCATCGGTAAACGTACACTATTTTTAAACCGAATATTTGCGGTGGGATAGCCCAAAGTCCGACCCCTTGCGTCGCCATGAACCACAGTTCCTTCGATTTCATAAATATAGCCGAGTAATTTTGCTACTTCTTCCATATTCCCTTCATCTAATAAATCACGAATTCTGGTTGAGCTAATTTTCTCGCCAGTCAAGGTTTCTTTAGGGATGGTAACAATTTCAAAACGGTCTTTGGCATATTGGGGTAAATGAGCTACGTCTGCGATATCTTTGGGACCATAAGTATAGTCAAACCCACTTACAGCAGCTATGGCATGTAGACCCACAATATACTGGTCTACAAAATCTTGTGGTTTTAAATGAGCAAAATTAGAAGTAAATTCAATTTCGTATAAATAATCCACTCCGAGGTGCTCCATGTGATATTCTTTTTGTTCTAAAGTGGTAAGATACTTTAAATTTTCTCCCTCTTGTTTTTTAAAAACGACAGAAGGATGCTGATTGAAAGTCATTACAGCTAATTTTACCCCTTTTTGTTGCGCTAACTCTTTCCCAGCTAAAATAACCTTTTGATGTCCGCGGTGAACACCATCAAAAAAACCTAAGACAAGTACAACGGGTTCATCAGGAATTTGTTTTTTTGTATAAGGATGATGAATTTGGATAATTTTCACAATATTAGACCTCGGTTCGTAACATTTTTAAAGGCTTTAATTTATTTTTTTCTTTTGGGTTGTTCTCATATAAGGCTACAACTTTGTCTTCATAATATAAAGCAATTGGTTTACTTGGCATTTGTTTAAGACCAAACACATCAGGTGATAATCGCATACCATTTTTTACTTGCTGCCAAATTTTATCGGTAATGGTAACTTTGTCAAAAGACGATATACCATATTCAATCGGTAGTAAATATTCAGTAATAGTATTATTTGCAACCGCATCCGCTACTTGGGCTAAAGTCAGTGCTTGGGCAGGCTTTAGCCCCCCACTTTCCAAACGAGTTAAATCAGACATGTGGGCTGCTGCTCCCAGTTTCTTACCTGTATCTACTGCTAAAGTACGCACATAGGTCCCTTTGCCACAAACAACTTCAAACCGCCAACTTTGGGTTTTATTTTGTTTGTCATATTCTGGTTCACTTGTACGGCAAAAACTATCAATCTGTGCTTTACGTTGTGGTCGTTCTACCTCTAAACCTGCTCGCGCATATTCATATAGACGTTTTCCATTGACTTTAACTGCTGAATACAGCGGTGGAATTTGAATAATTTCTCCTTCCATTTGTTTCATAACGCCATCAATTTCATTCATACTAAAAGGCGTTTCAATCGGCGTTGTCGCTATTACATCACCAGAGGCATCTTCTGTGGTAGTAGCAAAGCCCAACGTAATTTCACCTGTATAAATTTTCCCACTATCTTGCATGAATTCAATCACTTTGGTCCCTTTACCAATACAAATAGGTAAAATGCCATCAACATCTGGATCAAGGGTACCACCATGACCGATTTTTTTTGTTTTTAAAATTTTGCGTAATTTGAACACGCAGTCATGACTGGTCATCCCGCGTTCTTTCCATAAAGCTAAAATGCCGTCCATTCTAACTCCTCGCTATCTCTAAATTCATTTCAACTGCCCCATTATAGCAGAAAAAGAGTCTCTTCAAAAGGTTTCCCTTTTAAAGAGACTCTCATCATTAATCTTTGTGTAAATTACGAATCATTTCGTCGATTTTGTTACCATATTGAACAGAGCTGTCTAATTCAAAAGAGATTTCCGGTGTCTTATATAAAGTTAACCGTTGTCCTAATTCGCGGCGAACTAATCCGCTCGCTTTTTCTAGACCAGCCTGTGCTTTTTCTTTGTCAGAGGCAAGATCAGATAAAATACTATAAAAAATTGTTGCTTGTTGCAAATCCCCAGTTACTCGCACATCCGTAATTGTCACATCTTGAACACGGGGATCGCGAACAGTTTTACGTAAAATATCATTCACTTCTCTTAAAATTTCGTGGGCAACCCGACGATCACGATAATTGGCCATAATTAATCCCCTCCATTTATCTTAGTCGTTTTTAATTTCTTCCATTACATAAGCTTCAACAACATCGTCCACTTTCAAGTCATTGAATTTTTCAATCATAGCACCACATTCAAAACCTTGTCTTACTTCTTTCACGTCGTCTTTAAAACGTTTCAAACTAGCAAGAACACCTTCATAAATAACGATGCCATCACGGATAACCCGTACACCACTATCCCGACGAATAAAGCCATCTGTGACGTAACAACCGGCAATCGTTCCAACTTTTGAAACTTTATATGTTTCACGAACCACCATTTGTCCTGTGATTTTTTCTTCAAATTCAGGATCAAGTAAGCCCTTCATTGCAGTTTCAATTTCTTCGATTGCTTTGTAAATAATGCGGTGTAAACGAATATCAACTGTTTCGGCATCAGCTTGTTGTTTTGCTTGCGGTGTTGGTCGTACGTTGAACCCGATGATAATAGCATTACTTGCTGCTGCTAATGTAACATCACTTTCATTAATGGCACCAACTGCAGAATGGACGATATTAACTCGCACGCCTTCCACTTCAATTTTTTTCAAGGAAGCGGCCAATGCCTCAGCAGAACCTTGTACGTCTGCTTTAATAATAACGTTAACTTCTTTTAATTCGCCTTCTTTTAGGCTTTCAAATAAGTTATCTAATGTCACTCGACTGTTAGAAGCACGTTGTTCCATCAATGCTCGTTTTGCTCGTTCTTCACCGGCCGCACGCGCAGTTTTTTCATCTTCAAAGACAACAAAACGATCGCCGGCTTGTGGTACATCATTTAAACCGGTAATTTCTACTGGCGTAGCTGGTCCAGCCGCTTTATCACGACGACCTAAATCATTCGTCATTACCCGTACACGACCGTAAGTGTTTCCGACTACAATTGGATCGCCAACATGTAAAGTACCTTGTTGCACCAATAATGTCGCAACTGGTCCTTTACCTTTATCTAGCCGTGCTTCAATAACTGTACCAATTGCCCGTTGAGTTGGATCAGCTTTTAAGTCTTCCACTTCAGCAACTAAAACGATCATTTCTAATAATTCGTCAATATTTTGGCCGAATTTTGCTGAAATTTCTACAAAAATTGTATCGCCGCCCCAGCTTTCAGGAATTAACTCATATTCACTTAACTCTTGCATCACGTGTTGTGGATTAGCACCAGGTTTATCAATTTTATTAACTGCCACGATAATTGGCACTTTCGCCGCTTTCGCATGGTTAATTGCCTCAACCGTCTGTGGCATAACACCGTCATCTGCTGCCACTACTAAAATAGTAATATCTGTAATACTTGCCCCACGTGCCCGCATACTTGTAAAGGCTGCGTGCCCTGGTGTATCTAAGAAAGTAATTGGTTTGCCGTCAATATCAATTTGATAGGCACCAATATGCTGTGTAATACCACCGGCTTCTCCACTTGTTACACGGGAATGACGCAATGTATCAAGTAACGTTGTCTTACCATGGTCAACGTGTCCCATAATTGTAACAACGGGTGGACGCGGTACTAAGTTTTCTTCTACCACTTCTTCTGGCTCAAAGAACTTATCGATATCTGCAATATCTACCTGTACTTTTTCTTGTGCTTCAATTCCATAGTCAGTTGCTAAAAGTTCAATTGTATCTTTGTCCAATGCTTGGTTTTGGTTCACCATAACGCCCATCATAAATAACTTCTTGATGATTTCTGCTGGTTCGCGGTGAATTTTTTTAGCAATATCCGCTACATTCATACCTTCTGTATATTCTAATACTTCTGGTAATTCCCGGAATTTACGAGGTGGTACTGCCGGTTTGTTGGAAACTTGTTGTTTTCCTTTTTTACCTTTTTTCTTGAATCTATTTCGATTTTGTTGGTAACCGCCTTGGCGATTTTGTTGTCCGTAATTCTTGTTACGATTATCGTTACCACGATTACCCGCTTTATTGCCATCTGCTTTAGCAGCTGGTTGATTATTAGTAGGTTTCGCTGCCGGTTTGTTGGTATTAGGAGCTGGTTTTGTTGCTGGACGTTGTTGTGCAGCAGGTTTTTGTGTTGTTGTTTTTTGATTTTGTGTTTTTTGTTGCGGAGCTTGTTGAGCTGGTTTTGATTGTCCAGTTTGATTACTCCGTTTTTGATTATTATTATTAATAGGCTTTTGATCCTCCGTCTTTTTGTTCACTACTGGCTTGTTAACCGGTGCAGCTTTTTGTGGTGTGTTTTCTGTTCTTGATGGAGCAGATTTTGCTGCTGGTGCTGCCGTATTATTGGAACGGTTGTTTTGTGATACTTGTTTATTCACTACCCCTTGTTGGCGGTTTTGATTCTGTTGATTTCGTTGTTGCCCTTGATTGTTCCCTTTATTTTGACTTTGGCCTTGTTTGTGGCCTTGTTTCGTAGATGGATTATTCCGATTTTGAAATTTTGGATTATTCCGTTGGGTAACAAATTTCTTATGTTCAGGTTTCTTTGCTTCATCTGGGTTAGTTGGTTGGGATGCAGGTTTTGGAGCATTGCCAGTACTTTCATTTACACCAACTGCTTGGCGTAACTTTTTCTCCTCAGTATCTGAGATTGCTCCCATATGATTTTTCACATCAAATCCTAAAGATTGTGCCTTATCCACTAATTCTTTACTTGATTTGTTGATTTCTTTTGCAAGTTCATAAATTCGTTTTTTTCCCATGCAATCACCTTCCTAACCTTGTATTAATTCTCCTATCTTTTTGGCAAAGCCTCCATCCAAAATACCAATGACCATCCGTGGCTTGCCGATCGCACCTCCAATTTCCAAGGCGGTTAAACGATCATTATAGGGAATTTTATAATAAGTGCACTTATCACTTATATTTTTATGGGTATTTTTACCAGCATCAGCGGCAATTAATACCAAACGTGCTTTGTTGCGGCGAATCTCTTTTAATGTCAGTTCTTCGCCAGTGACCAACTTGCCAGCGCGCATTGCTAAACCTAACATGTTCAATACCTTGTTTTTATCCATTACCAAATAACTCACGACGGGCTTTTTGGTGGGTAACATAATCAAGAAGTTCTTGATAAAACGCATCGGTTAAAGTCGTTTCCAACACACGGTCCAAAATCTTTTTATCCCAGGCTTTTTGCACTTCTGCTGGTTCAATGGCAACATAAGCGCCACGGCCGGGCATTTTGCCAGTCGGATCAATTGAAACTTCTCCTTCTTTAGACCGCGTAATGCGAATTAATTCTTTTTTTGGTTTCATTTCACCGGAAACAACGGATTTACGTAAAGGAATCTTTCGTTTCTTCATGAAATCGCCTCCTGGTTAATCCTCTTTTTCTTCATCAAACGCGATATTTTCGTAATCATCACTCGTCATAGCGCTATTTTCAATCACTTCGTCAACAGAATCTGTTTCATTTACACCTGCAGTTTCTTCATTCGTAAATTCACCTTCATCAATATAATCGCCTTCTTCTAATTTGGCATAAAATTCTTCCATATCAGATTCAGCCTTAATATCAATTTTATAACCGGTCAATTTTGCCGCTAAACGGGCATTTTGTCCTCTTTTACCAATTGCAAGTGAAAGTTGATAATCGGGCACAACAACTGTACAAGCGCGAGGATTATCTAAATCAAAGATAACGTCTTGTGCTTCAGCAGGATTTAGCGCATTGGCAATATAAATTGCTGGATCTTCATCCCATTCAACGATATCCATGTTTTCACCTTTTAATTCGTTGACAATTGCTTGAACCCGCTGACCTTTAGGACCGACACACGTTCCTACAGGGTCAATATTAGGATCATCTGATCGTACTGCAACTTTTGAACGATCCCCAGCTTCTCTGGCAATGCTAACAATCTCCACAGTACCATCATAAACTTCTGGCACTTCTTGTTCAAATAAACGACGCAATAAATCTGGATGAGAACGACTAACAAAGACTTGCGGACCTTTGGAAGTATTTTCCACGCGAGAAACATACACTTTAATACGATCATGGGGTTGATAAAATTCGTTTGGCATTTGATCTTGTTTAGACAAAACGGCCTCTATCTTACCCAAGTTTACATAAATGTAGCGATTGTCTTGACGTTCTACGATGCCTTGCATAATATCTTTTTCATAAGCTGAAAATTCATTATAAATAATGGTTCTTTCTGCTTCTCTGACACGTTGTAAAATAACTTGTTTCGCTGTTTGAGCAGCAATTCGACCAAAATCTTTGGGTGTTACTTCAAAACGGATCTTGTCCCCAATTTCATAAGCTGGATTGATTTTGATTGCTTCTTTTAAAGATACTTCTAATTGGGAATCCATGACTTCTTCTGTTACTTCTTTAACAGCATAAACATGAATGTCGCCTTTTTTTTGGTTAAATTCAACTTCCACATTTTGGGCTTGTCCATAATGACGTTTGTAAGCAGAAACCAAGGCGGCTTCTAACGCTTCAATCACGATTTCTTTTGAGATGCCTTTTTCAGCTTCCAATGCATCTAATGCATTTAACATTTCTTTACTCATCTGCTTGTGACTCCTTTTTTAAAATTGAATAGCTAAGCGAGCTTTGGCAATATTTTTGCGGTCAAAAGATAACTCTTTTTCCCGTGTTTTAATTCGAATTTTTAAAACAAGTTCCGTTTCATTTAGAGAAACTAAAAATCCTTCGTATTGTTTTTGACCATCGACTGCTTGATATAATGAAATATTGATGTATTCGCCTAAAGCCTTTTTATAATCAGCTTCTTTTTTCAACGGTCTTTCGGCACCAGGAGATGACACCTCTAGAAAGTAAGCTTGGGGAATCGGATCAGGATCCATACTATCCAATTTCTCACTTAATTTTTCACTTACATAGGCACATTCTTCAATATCAATGCCGCCTTCTTTATCGATGAATACTCGCAAAAACCAGTTTTTACCTTCTTTAACAAACTCTACTTCGACTAATTCAAAATTTTGTTCATCTAAAATTGGAGTAACCAAACCAGTTACTGTCTCTACAACTGTACTCAACAACCATCGCCTCCTTAGACCAATTCTTTTCATTAAAAAGAGTGAGGGAAAAAATCCCTCACTCCACTAAGTATCATTACCGTTACATATTCTAACACATTTTTTTGAAAATCACAACTGAAAGCAGAAATAGCGTTATTTAAGGAGCAAAAATTTTCCATATTTTCGACAAAAAGGCATTCGAATTGAAATCCAAGGGAACTTGATTTGGAAAAAGATGAACCATTCGATAAAAATAGACACCTAAAAACAGGACAGCAATTCCAATCCACCAATATTTATTAGTCAAAATTTTGGCTATGGTTGGCTTTTTCAAACTAATTCCGTATAGCACAACCAATAAAATAATTACCCAAAACAGCGGATGATAATAAAATGCTGTCGTGATCTCGCCTTGCGCTAAATGAACAAAAGCGCGCGTCATCCCACAAACAGGGCAAGGCAGACCTGTCACAGCTTTTAAAGGACATTCTAATAATCCGACCATTCATCGTCTCCTGTTGTATTCAGACCAGACACTTCTATATTTAAATGTTCATAAACATCATTTAAATCTGCTTGCAAAATTGCCATATTGATAACCGATAAACCAAAAATACGTAACACGATAAATAGTAGTCTATTGTCACTGCGGTAAGGTCGCAAAGCTTGTGCTTGGGCAGCCATCACAAGATCATTGATGCGATACCACCAATAAAACATATAAAGTCCACAGGTAATAAGTCCAAAAAGTAATGTCCATCCCGGTCTTAAGCGATAATCATCGGTTAATTCATTTAAGTCCTTAGTGGTAGTGTAAATAAAATAGATACCGTAAATACCACCTGTTAAAAGTGTAAATAAAATTACCGCTATTACAGAGCGTTTTTGCCATTTTTTTTGCGCCATAATTCCTACTTCCTTTCACGTCTTTCATTATGTAAAAGAAGCTGCCGCCTCTTTAACTGTTTTGGATAAAAATAATTTATTCCTGTTTGAAAATTCTTCAGAACTTTCTCAAATTACTTTACCATAAAAAAGTTAAATAAGGCTAAACAGCTTCAAAAAATTACACGCGACTGTAGTTGGCTACTTCAGCTACAATAGAGTCGACAAAAATATTTAATTCTTCAACTGCAGTATCTTTACTTCCGTAACGACGTACGTTCACAGTTGCATCTTTTACTTCGTTATCTCCCACAACAAGTTGATATGGAATTTTTTGTGTTTGAGATGCACGAATTTTATAGCCCATTTTTTCGTTCCGGTCATCTACTTCCACTCGAATCCCTTTTGCTTGTAAACGCTCCTTGATTTCATAAGCATAATCAGAATGTGCGTCGACAGAAACGGGAATGATTGTTGCTTGAATTGGTGCTAACCAAGTTGGAAATGCGCCTTTGTATACTTCTGTTAAATAAGCGACAAAGCGTTCCATTGTTGAAACAATCCCTCGGTGAATAACAACAGGGCGGTGAGTGTTTTCGCCGTCTTCTCCCACATAAGTTAACTCAAAACGTTCTGGTAATAAGAAGTCCAATTGAATAGTCGATAACGTCTCTTCCATTCCCATGGCAGTTTTAACTTGAACATCAAGTTTTGGACCATAAAATGCAGCTTCGCCTTCTGCTTCAAAATAATCCAAACCAAGTTCGTCCATGGCCGCTTTTAACATTGTTTGGGCATTATCCCACATCGCATCATCGTCAAAGTATTTTTCAGTATTGTTAGGATCCCGATAGCTTAAGCGGAAACGATAATCTGTTACATTAAAGTCAGCATAAACGTTTACCATTAAATCAAGTGTCCGTTTAAATTCATCTTTAATTTGATCGGGACGCACGAAAGTATGACCATCATTTAACGTCATTTCCCGTACCCGTTGCAATCCAGACAAGGCACCCGATTTTTCATACCGGTGCATCATGCCAAGTTCTGCAATCCGGATTGGTAATTCGCGGTAAGAATGAATATCATTTTTATAGACCATCATGTGATGAGGACAATTCATTGGACGTAAAACGAGCATTTCACCATCCCCCATATCCATTGGTGGAAACATATCTTCATGGTAATGATCCCAGTGCCCAGAAGTCTTATACAAATCGACATTAGCCATAATTGGTGTATAAACGTGTTGATAGCCTAAACTTACTTCTTTATCAATAATATAGCGTTCAATAATACGACGAATTGTAGCACCTTTTGGTAACCAGAAAGGAAGTCCGGCACCAACTTCAGGCGAAACCATAAACAAGTCCAATTCTTTTCCTAGTTTACGGTGATCACGTTCTTTTGCTTCTTCTCTTTGTTTAATAAATTCTTTTAAGTCTTTTTTATCAAAGAAAGCTGTTCCATAAATACGTTGTATCATATGGTTGTCAGAATTCCCCCGCCAATAAGCACCTGCAACAGATAATAGTTTGAAAACTTGAATACGACCAGTTGAAGGAACGTGTGGGCCACGACACAAATCGACAAATTCTCCTTGACGATAGGCTGTAATTGTTTCATCTTCTGGCATTTCATTAATTAATTCGACTTTATAAGGATCTGCTTGAAATAAATCCAACGCTTCAGCTTTTGATAAAACCAAACGTTCAATTGGTAGATTTTCTTTCACAATTTTCATCATTTCTGTTTCAATAGCAGGCAAATCTTCGGCTGTAATTGGCTGTTGACCGTTATCAGTATCATAGTAAAAACCACTATCAATAGCAGGACCTACGCCAAAATGAATATTGGGAAATAAACGACGTGCTGCTTGTGCCATCAAATGTGCAGCAGAATGACGAAGTAAAGGCAACGCTTCTTCATCAGCAGGTGTGATAATTGCTAAGGTTGCATCTTTATTAATAGGACGATTTAAATCTACTAATTCACCATTAACTTTTCCTGCCAAAGCCTTTTTTGCCAAACTGTTAGAAATGCTAGCTGCAATATCTTTAATTGTACTACCTGATTCAAACTCTTTTTTTGCGCCATCAGGAAATGTAATTGTAATTGCCATAAATAATTCCTCCTTAAATAATAAAAAAAGTCCTAGTGCTGTAATAGCACTAGGACGTAATTAACGTGGTTCCACCTAATTTTAAGACATATATAATTGCCTTCTCTTTTGCAAGTAACGGTTGCGTCCGCCTGAGATTAATCAGGAATGCGTAAAGTGGTCATCATCTGGTTTTCTGTTGGAAAACTTTCAGCAGTTGTCTTCCTCTCTGTGACAGACTCTCAAAATCAGTTGGCTTTACAAGTTGACTATATTTAAACACTTCTTTTGAAAAAATGCAAGAATGAACTTACTTAAATTCCCCATTAACAGCATAGGTTCCTTTTTTCATTTCATTAATAATAACATGAATATGTTCTTTTGGCGCACCGGTATTCTTATGGACAGCGTCGGTAATATCTTTCATCATCGCTGTTAATTGTTCAGTACTGCGTCCTTCCACTAGCTCGACATGAATAAATGGCATATCTTTCACTTCCTTTTTAGTCTAACTCTATTTTAACCATAAAAGAATTGAAATGTCTCACCTAAAACTGATATTTTTTCATAAAATTTAAGACTGTATTGTCGATATTGGCTGGTAAAGAACTTTTATGCATTTTACCCAAATGGGGAATGAATGATTTTCGATATCTTCAGTAACAATATTTCATTCGCTAAGAAACAAAATTAATGTCGAATCTTTCTCGACAGAATCTGTTTAATCGTATTCACCTCTTCTTACATGCTCTTTAGCAATTTTAAGTATTACGATCGTTTTTAGCCCGTAAGGCACTCAAAATGGAGACCGTATCAACCACCTCTTGTAACATCGCACCGATTAGCGCAGGAATCACACCCGTACTAGCAACTAGCATCAACCCAACACAGATAAAAATTCCGATTAAAACTGATTGTCGGGCGATTTTCATTGTATCTTGCGAGATACTGACAGCCGCGGCCACTCTACTTAAATCATCTTTCAAAATCACAGCATCGGCACTTTCAGAAGCGGCTGAAGAACCGTGAGCCCCCATAGCAATACCGACATCAGCAATCGCTAAAGCCGGGGCATCATTAATTCCGTCACCTATCATAACTAATGGACGCTGCTCTTTGGAAACATTTTTTAAAACGTTAATTTTATCTTGTGGGAGGCATTCGGCATGAACTTCTTTAATTCCAACTGCGGCAGCTGTTAATTCTGCAATACCTTTACGATCTCCAGTTAACATAATTTCTTTATCGACACCTAAATTACGTAATTGCGTAATAGTCGTTTTGGCTTCTGTTCGTATTTCATCGGCAAAAGTTACACTACCGATGTATTGATCATCCAATGAGGCAAAAATCATTGTCGCATCACCGGCAGTAACTGTAGCATGAGCAAATTCAGCTCGCCCAATTTTGATGACTTTTCCGTCAATTTCCCCTTTTACCCCAGAGCCTACAACTTCTTCTAGATTCTTAACAGGTACCAACTCAACACGTTTAGTCGCATATGAAACAAGTGATCTAGCTAAAATATGCAGTGATTCTTGTTCTGCACTGGCAAGATAACTTAAAAATTTATCTTCAGGAAAACCAACTACAGGATTTACCGCTTCCACGGTTAATTGGCCTTTTGTAATAGTCCCTGTTTTATCAAAGGCAATGGTTTTTGCTCCTGCAAGTTTTTCAATCGTGGTCCCAGTTTTAACTACAATTCCGTTACGACTAGAGCGACTCATCCCTGCTACTAACGCCACTGGTGCAGCTAAAATCAATGGACAAGGAGAAGCAACGACTAAGACTTCAGCAAAACGAACGGGGTCTTTGGTAAGAAACCACGCCACTCCGCCAATTAAATACGCAATTGCAGTAAATGGAACGGCATAACGATCTGCCATCCGCACAAAATGAGCGGGTTTTTCTTGTGATTCTTTTACAAGTTTAACGATTTGTTGATATTGGGAATCTTCCGCCAAGGAAGTAACTTGATAGAGTAAAGTTCCTTCACCATTAATAGCACCAGACATAATTTCATCTCCGATACTTTTATCAACGGGGCGCGACTCACCAGTTAAGGAAGATTCATCAACACTGCCTTCTTGCAAGGCAGCTCCATCAACGGGTACAATTTCATGGGGTTTTACCACTAAAATGTCCCCTACTTTAACCTTATCCAAAGTTAAATCTTCTAGACGATCACCATTTTTTCGGTGCGCAATTTGGGGTGAATTATCTAATAAAGACTGTAACTCACGGCCAGCTTGGCGGCTGGCATAATCTTCTAAACTATCCCCACCTGTCAACATAATTAAAATCATCAAACTTGCCCAATATTCTCCCACAGCTAAAGTGGCAACAATGGCCGTAATCGCCAAAATATCTACTCCATAACGTCCAGATCGCAATGTTTTTACCATTTCGATTAACATTGTAAAAGCCATAATACCGCCCACAATTGTCACCAGCAGATAGGCCCACTGCCCTTGTTTAAACCCAAATTCAAACAGGCAGGCTAATGCACCTACAACCAATGTTAAAAAGAATTTTTTAAAATGACTCATTTTCATCCCTACTTTCCCCACTTGAATTACTCAAGCTTCATTTATAGGATAACTTTCTTATTTTGAAATGAAAATGAAAAAGGGCTAAATGAAAAAAAGAATCATTTACAATTAGCCGATATTACTCACGAGATGCCATTGTTGGCAATAGTTTTGAACAGAAATTGCCGTTTTTGCATCATACGAAAATCCGGTAATCGAAGCAAGTTTTAACGCGGTTTCATGAAAAATTTTTTGTGTTTTATCAAGACTCTGCCAAATTTTTTCATTCGTGGTAAAATCCATCAACTCTAATAATAGCTGTTGCGTTTGCTCGTTGAGATACTTTAGTAAATATTTGTCATTTTTACCAATACTAATGGTGAATCGGTGTTCAAAAGCAACTTGCCAACTTAGTAAGCGCCGTAATTCCTTCTGACAAATGCCATAAAGGTGATCTGTAGCATATAAGGTTTCTTGGCGCCATAATCCTTTGACAATATAAGTCGATACCCACCAAAACTCATTGCAACAATCTGCAAACTCCTCCTGACTAGGGGGCATTAAAAGATACCCAGCAGCATTCGTTTTTTTTAAATCAGAAAGTAGGTTTTGGGGATCCCATAAGGGCATGACGATTTTTTCTGTTTTTAACCAGTCGGACAGGCTTTTTATAGGACAAAGCAGCAAATCAATGCGATTATTATCAGTAAACAACATTAAAAATGTAAAACAGTCTCCTAATGTAGCCGGAAATAATGTCATCTCTTCTGGACATTGCATAATTAAGATTTCACCAAAATCTTTTAGCCAACTGCGCTCTTTTAATAAACTCTCTTTTTCATCAACCACGTATACAATGTCATAGTCTTGAAATATATCTTTTGGTGCTTGCGGATTAACCCGCGATCCAGAAATTGCCACTGCTTTAACCTGAGGTAAATTTTTAGCTACTTGTTTTATTCGGGCTAACATTTCTTTTTCCGTACGCATTTTCTCTTCCTTTCTCATTTACATAAAAATTTAGAAAATCTTTGAAAGATGTAACCTTTTTTTCATAGCCGAACTTGTGCTATAATTTTATGGCGTGATTTTATCACACACTTACGGAATGGAGGCTTGTTTTATGGATGAACGTGCCAAAGAGCAACAGCATGTCACTCGAACTATTGCGCTCATTTACAATGAGCAAAAAGTAATTAAGGAACAACAACAACAATTAACTGGCAAAATGCAAGCCGAATTAAAAGAAGTCGCCGATCATCAAATTCGTGGTGGTTCAAATGAATCTTTTTATGAATCTGCTGTCGAGTATCGGCAACATGAACAAGAACTATTACTCAAATATCACACCGCTGAAAGCCAGGTAAAACGATTGAAAACGCTTTATGCAATGGCGGGAAATCCTTATTTTGCGCGCATTGATTTTAAAGAAGGCCAAGAAAATAAGGAGACTCTTTATCTGGGTATTGCCTCTTTGCGGGATAAAAATCAAGAAACAATTGTAATCGATTGGCGGGCCCCCATTGCCAATCTTTATTACGAAGGTGAGCTGGGGCCGGCTTTTTATGAAACCGATCACGACCGCTATGAGGTAGAACTTTTATTAAAACGACAATTCAAAATTCAAGATGGCCAGATGCTTTCTATGGTAGATACTTCTGAAGTGATTAATGATGAATTTTTATTAGAAATTTTAGATGAAGCCTCTTCTTCTCAAATGAAAAATATTGTCTCCACTATTCAAAAAGCGCAAAATAGAATCATTCGGAATACCACCAGTAAAGTAATGTTAATTGAAGGCATCGCCGGTAGCGGCAAAACTTCGGCCCTTTTACAGCGAATTGCTTTTCTGTTATATCGGAATCGTAAATGGCTGGCAGATGAACAAGTTCTTTTATTTTCACCTAACCACTTATTTTCTGATTATATTTCAATGGTTTTACCTTCGCTTGGGGAAAGCACAGTCCCAACTCGGACGTTCCGCTCTTTTATGGACCAATTGTTACCACAATTTACTATTGAAAAAGAGGCCGAGCAAGAAGATGTCTTTTTATCAGGTAATGAAAAGCACAGCGAACGGTTAAAAAGCAGTTTGGTTTTGGTAAATGCAAGTAAAAAATATATTCAAGCAATTACGGAATTGGGGCCGCTGTTTCGCAATTTGAAAGTCAATGGACAAACTTTAATTTCTACTAAGCAGATGCGAACTTGGTATCAAGAAACAAACCCAAATTTGCCTCTTTATCAACGCACACAACTATTGCAGACAAAATTATTGAAAAAAGTTGGCGGCCTTCAAAAAGATGAAGCCAAAAAGACTTGGGTAAAAGACGCAGCCGAAGAAGAGTTGCAACAATATTTTGCAGATCATCCTAACCTTACTGACTCCGAAGAAAACGAACGAAAATTACGGAATCAAATCAAAAAACAAATTGTAAAACGGCATTTTCGCAGTATGGTTAAAAGTATCCATCGTTTTCAATTTATTAACTTTTCTAAACAATATCTGCACTTTTTACAAAACGTTTCTAAAAAAACTTTGGCAGAAAACCATGTGACAGAAAATCAATGGCAAAAAAGTTGGGAAGATACTCGCGAATTGTTAAAAAATCGTCTTTTAAAACAAGAAGATGCCGTTTTATTCTTTTTACTCTTAAAAGGGTTGCGGCCAATCGACCTTCCTGTTCAAGCCCGCTTTATTTTTATTGATGAAATGCAAGATTTTCCCCCAGCTCAAGTTGCCTTATTACGAGAACTTTATCCTCAAGCTAACCTTACCTTGTGTGGGGATTTAAATCAAAAGGTTTTTGGTAACGAAACGATTGTAGGCAATCTATCTGCTCTTTTTCCAAATCAAGAAGTGACCCGTTATCAGTTAACGACTAGTTACCGTTCAACAAAAGAAATCACAGACTTTGCTAATCAGTTTTTATCTAAAGAAGATGCAGTGGAAATGACTGCCCGAAAAGGTGATTTGCCAACCTTGGTTACTGGTTTTAATAAAACACAATGCCTTGATTATTTGAAAAACGATTTACAAACAAATGAAGCAAAAGCAAAATACTGGCGTACTGCCATTATTTGTCGCACGAGTCAAGAGTGTATCGCACTCTATGAAGCATTAGATGAAAAAATGCAACAAGAAATACAATTAATCGTTTCAGAAGAAGACTTTATGAAACGACGAATTATGATTATTCCTGCCTATTTAGCAAAAGGATTGGAATTTGATCGCGTCTATGCATGGCAAATTGACGATAGCTTTAAAACAACACAAGATCGCTTAATTTTTTATACAATTGCTACCCGGGCAATGCATGAACTGACAGTTATTAGTCATGAACCCCTCTCACCATTTTTTGAAACCGCAGATCCATTAACTTTTAATAAAATTATTTTATAAAATATTGTACGTCTAATTAATTGCTAAAAAATACCCAAACTATCACAGACTGCTTACTTGTCTTATCGACTTTAAAAGTAGGTCCTTGCAATAGTTTGGGTATTTTTAGATAAATAATGGCATGTATGGATATTTTAACTGAATAATTGCTAAAATCATTTTTAATTCGGATAATTGTTTTTTATCGGTTTCATCAAACAGTTTAGCATGGCGGCCGACCAAACCATTATCAATTAAGCGATGCCTTTTATTCCACACTTTAAATTCATTTAGGCTTTGGCATTGACTCAGCGGTAAGCCCGCAGCGTCAATTATTTCAGATAGCCGAAACACTAAAAAAGCACTATCAATAACAATATATTCTTGGTATTTATGGGATCTTTCTTGATCTTTGCGATCTCGCAAAATTACTTTTTGGGGTTCGTTTTTTAAATACCATGCCAATAGTTCAAAAAAGCCCTCTAAACGAAATTCTTCAGCAAATAATTCATAACTTTCAGGATTTTGGCGAAAAACTAAAGGAATCAGATAATTTTGGCGATAAATAAGCATTGGCGCTTGCGTCACACTATAGTAAACATAACGATTTAAATACCCAGCACCACGAAAATCACCCAAGCGATATCCTTCTACGCCAAAACGTTGACACCGTGCAGCTAATGTTGAACAAGCCCCCACAGAGACAGCTAATTCCGCTTTTTGTTGATAATCACTTAAAATGCGATCAAATGGTTCCAAACAAATTTTTTCCAAACAACCCCACCACCTTAAAGATAACGTTTTCTCTTAATCAGTATAGCATATTTTCTTTAAACAAAATGAAATGGAAATTCAAAAAAGAAAAATATTTATTTTTCCAAAGGGCGATGTTTAAAGCCCATTGTTGCCTGAACAGCTTCTTGCCAGCCTGCATATAGATTTTCACAAACATCTGCGGCCATTTGTGGTTGAAATGTTTTTCCTTGGGCTTGAAAAGCTTTCAACTCGGCTAAATCTTGCCAAAAACCAACGGCAAGTCCTGCTAAATAAGCAACACCCAGCGCAGTTGTTTCTAAATAACTGGCTCTTTCAACCGGTGATTGTAAAATATCAGCTTGAAATTGGAGTAGTAAATCATTTTTAGAGGCACCACCGTCAACTTTTAAAATAGTGATGGGTGTTTGTGCATCTGCTGCCATCGTTTTCACTACGTCACAAGTTTGATAAGCCAAAGACTCCAGTGTTGCGCGAATTAAATGTTCTTTAGTTGTTCCTCGTGTTAAACCAAAAATAGCACCGCGAGCTTCTTGATCCCAGTAAGGCGCCCCTAATCCAGTAAAAGCTGGGACAACATAAACGTTATCACTATCTGCTACGCGACTGGCATAATTTTCAGAAGCTGGCGCTTGATCAAATAAACGTAAGCCATCTCGTAACCATTGGATAGCCGATCCTGCTACAAAAATACTTCCCTCTAAAGCATAAGTAATATTGCCATTGAGGCCATAACCAATTGTTGTGAGCAATCCATTTTTTGAAGTAATCGCCTCTTGTCCAGTATTCATCACAATAAAGGCACCTGTACCATACGTATTTTTGACGTTTCCTACCTCAAAAGCCTGCTGCCCAAATAAAGCGGCTTGTTGATCCCCTGCCATACCTGCAATTGGGATTTTTTGGCCATAAAACAAGTAATCATCCGTATAGCCATAAATTTCTGAATTGGATCGCACTTCTGGTAATAAACTTTTGGGAATATCCAAAAGGGCTAAAATCTCATCATCCCAACTTAAATTATGAATGTTATACATCATTGTACGACTTGCATTGGTGTAATCTGTAACATGAACTTTACCACCGGTTAGTTTCCATAAAAGCCAAGTATCGATAGTTCCAAAAAGTAATTCGCCGTTTTCCGCCCGTTTTCTCACACCTTCTACTTGATCCAAAATCCATTTTACTTTGGTAGCAGAAAAATAAGAATCGATTAATAGGCCTGTCTTTTCTTGAATCATTTTACTGTAACTATTATCTTTTAAATTTTTGGCAATAGCATTGGTTTGCTTGGATTGCCAGACAATCGCATTATAGACCGGTTCTCCTGTTTTTTTATCCCAAATGACCGTCGTTTCTCGTTGATTTGTGATGCCGATCGCGGCAATTTGATGGGGTTTAATATTCCCATCAATCAAGGCATCGGCAATCACTGATTGAATGGAATTCCAAATTTCGACTGGATTATGTTCTACCCAACCTGCTTTGGGAAAAATTTGAGGAAATTCCCGCTGTGCACTTACCACAGCTTCTCCCTTTTTATTGAAGACAATAGCACGTGAACTTGTTGTCCCTTGATCTAAGGCTAAAATATATTTTCTTTCCACAAATGCGACCTCTTTCTTTTTAACTATAAAGCAGTAATAGTATAGCATAATTCAATAAATTTCCTATTATTTTTGGCAGCCCTTTCTAAAAGACATAATAGTTTTCAAGTTCTAAAAATAAGGCTAAAATAAAAAAGTAAGCAAATGAATTGATGGAGTGATGTAGATGAAAATACTAAAGGAATATGGCTTTTACTTACTACTGTTGGCCATTATCAGTGAAATTGCACTCCCTTTTATTTTGGCAAGGTATTATCCTAATTATAGTCAAATCAATAATTTAATCTCAACTTTTGGCGAAACAGATAGTCCCACAAAATGGGCTTTTAAAATTTGGGAAATCATTAATGGCAGCCTTTTTGTCTTAAGCGCACCAGCAATTTATGACCGATTTAAAGAGACAAATCACAGATTTGCTCTTATCCTTTCATTGCTAGTCGTTGTTTTTGGTCTGGGGGATTGCATCATTACAGGTCTTTTTGATCGTGCTGCCAACCAAAGTGAAGTTGACTTCACGTCTTTGTTACACAATTATGCTTCTGGCGCTGGTTTTGTGGCACTTCTAATCGGCACACTGCTGCTATTTTTGCTTTATCGCCAAGAAAAAAATGAACTCTTCACCATTTTTTTACCGCTTATCTTTTTGGCTGCAATGGTATTTATGTTTTTATTCGCAATGCCTAAAATTCCCATTATCAGCCAGTTCCAAATTTCTCATCGCGGTTTGTGGCAACGATTAAATCTATGGTTTTTATATTTACCTTACTTTCTTACCGCAATTCAAAGCCTTTTAAATAAAAAAGCTTAAAAAAGACCAAGTTCTTACTGGTAAGAACTTGGTCTTTTTTTCGGTATGTTTGTGATTCACAACAATCTAAAGTTCTGATTGATTGATAGGCCAACGTGTATTAGCTTTACTTGGCAAGATTAAGGTAATAAAAATAATGATAGTGCCAATTAAAGGAATTAAGTAAAATAAAATCCACCAATTGCTATGATTGCGATCATGTAAACGACGCGCGCGGACAGTAAAATTAGCTAACCAAATTAATGCACTCAACAAAATGAAAGCCAGTGTAACAGCATTCCATTCTTTAATAACAGTACCATCGTCTGGGGTAATTTCAATGTAGCGGTTAATTCCTGTAACAACAGAATAGATTGCCAAAACTAAATAATTAATAACTTGCGGCCACCAGTATTGTCCTCTTTTAGCTGATGCGTTCATGACAGTCATGTTATGCCAATATTCTTTATAAGCGTTAATCATTCTAACACCTCCCATTCCACTATCCCAAAGGCAGGAAAGCTTGTCAAAAATTAAGCTTAAATGCAAAAAATATCTTTAAGCAGCGTTATAAATTTTAACAAGTCAGTTTTTTTATGACTACAATTTATGCTTATGATACTTGCAAGTTCTACCCTTATCTTTTCTTTCTCGCATACCAAGAAAAAATACCTGAAACAACTATAGCTACAATAGATAACCACCAATTTTGTATGGATACTGTATAAAATATTGTTAAAATTGCTAATAACCAAATAATTTTAAAACTATTGTTTTTATTCATTTTTACTCACTTTCCAATTAACATCCAGACGATGAATCCAAGAAATACTAACCATGCAATCAAAACTTTGTAGTCACGCTTATCTTTAGGGATCCACTCTGTTTTCAAAGTCATAATAAATTTTCCGCGGCCAATTTTATATTCTTTTACTTTCATAATTTCACCTCAAAATTGATTTGCATTAACGTTACTCTAGCTTATAACACGGTGAAATCTCACTACTGTAATATAAAAAGCACCTCTTACAACGAAGAGGTGTTTAATAATTGCAATTAAAGTTATAGCTAATCGTCTAGTTCAACGTTGTGAAAAATCTGTTGGACATCTTCCAAATCATCTAATGCATCAATCATTTTTTCAAATTTTTCCAAGTCTTCACCGGTTAATTTGATTTCGTTTTGCGGTAACATTTGAATTTCAGCTACTGAAAATTCACTGATTCCTTTTTCTTTCAAAGCTTCTTGAATGCTGTTGAAATCTTCTGGTTCACCATAGACGATGATTTGGTCATCTTCTTGAATTACATCACGAACATCAATATCTTTTTCCATTAGATATTCTAAAACTTCGTCAGCATCTTCACCGGCAAAACCAAAGATAGCAGTATTGTCAAACATATAACTAACTGCTCCAGAAACACCCATATTCCCACCATTTTTGCCAAAAGCTGCCCGTACATCTGCTGCAGTACGGTTCACGTTGTTTGTTAAAGCATCCACGATGACCATTGAGCCGTTTGGTCCAAAACCTTCATAGCGCAATTCTTGATAGTTTTCATCGCCAGAACCTTTTGCTTTTTCAATCGCACGATCAATGATGTGCTTTGGCACATTATACGTTTTCGCCCGTTCGATAACAAAACGTAATTTTTGGTTAGCGTGGGGATCAGGATCACCTGATTTTGCTGCTGCGTAGATTTCAATCCCAAATTTTGCATAAATACGGCTGTTTGCACCGTCTTTTGCGGTTTTTTTCGCGACGATATTTGCCCATTTACGTCCCATACTTTCACTTCCGTTTCTATATTATTCAACTGACGAAAAAACGTCCTTTTCCATTATACTTGTGTCTCAGCTTTATGTGAAGTATTTTTTTATATCAATTCAGTTTAAGTGGCATCCGACCAAAGTTTTGTTCTTGGATTTCTTTACTTGCTAAACGATAAATTTCATCTGAGCGCAGCGTTAATGGTACTTGTTTATTTCCACTTTTTCCTACCCGGGCTAAAATAGGCCAATTTACAGTTTTTTTGATACTATTCAAATACTTTTGACCCTCAGCAGTAAAACCTAAAATGCGCAAATAATTGTTGTCCCACGCATTTGTGATTTCTTCTGTGCGTATATTCAACAAAATGTAACAAAGCACTCGTTGGATATGGGTGACAGTAAAATGTTTTGATTTAACTTTAGCCAGAAATATTGTAAAATCACTCTGTTTTGCGGCTACTTCTTGTAATTTTAAAGCTAAGCCTAATTCCATTTGATAAATTGTCAATAGCTCGTCTACTGTGCTGCTCAGTATGCGGTAGCGCAGATAAGGCCAAAATTGCTGCCACGAAATATTGGGCATTTTCAAAGCTAGCGCCATTTCATTTGGGACAAAATCAGCAATATTTTTTTTAGCTGCTAGCAATTGCCGGATTGCAGTTGCACTCGCAATTTTCTCATCTGTAATCTCAATGTCATGATAACCGGCTTTTTGTCGCTTAATCGCAATTAAGTACATTGGATTTTCTAATTGTGCATTTTTTTTCGCATAGCTTAAGCCTAAAATATGATTTGGTAATATTTGATCTACTGGTGACAAATTAAAAAGTGTTTGATAAACCTCTTGCATAATCTGAGGGTAAGTTTTTTTCTGATCGGCTTTTTCTTCAAAAAGAGATTTTATTTCTTCTGTTCGCAAAATTAGCTGCTCTCCAAAGTAATTATAGTCAAAAGAAGTATCATAATCGGTACCAAAACATAAACTTTCACACCGTAATTGTGCTAATGTTTGGACACTTCCTTTGGCAAAAATATCCGCTGCTTGGCAGGCATATTGAAAAGGTAGTTCCACTACTACATCGACTCCATTTGAAAGAGCAACTTGTGCTCGTTGCCATTTATCGACAATAGCCGGTTCTCCCCGCTGCAAAAAATTTCCACTCATTACAGCTATTATTACATCGGCCTGACTTTTTTCACGCGCCTTCTTTACATGATAAAGATGACCATTATGAAAGGGATTATATTCAACGATTACGCCACAGGCTCTCATAATTTCCTCCTTCATTATCTAGAAATAAAAACACCTTCGTCAAAAAACAAAGATATCCGAACTTTATATGTTTTATGCTAACATACAAAATTCGGATAAAATTTTAATTATTTTTGACAGACAAAAAACCAACGACGCGTTTTTTCATTGGGTTCACTATCTGTAAAATCTCCCAAACAGGCGACTTGGCTAAAGCCTGCATTTTCTAACATTCTTTGATAGAGTTCTAACGAATAAGTGCGTTCTTTATGCAATTCATCGCGCCGTTCAAACAAATCACTTTCTGCATCTTGGGCGACAAAGAAAGTTAAAAAGTGTTCGATACTGTTAGGGAGTTGGCCTTGATAACTTTCCCATAAGAAAGCAAAATCATCGGTTTGATAATGATAATTATAATCCGGAAAAACTTCATTAATTTGATAAAGAGAATGAACATCAAAAATAAAAATACCTTCATCATTTAAGATTTGATAGACGCCATCAAATACTTGTTGCACAGCTTGTTCATCTGGCATATAACACAATGAATCGGAAAAACAAGTAACCGCATCATATTCACCTATGTCATTTAAATCCAGCATATCCCCTTCAATAAATTGAACGGAAACATCAGCTTCAAGAGCTCTTTGGCTAGCAATCATTAACATCTCTTCTGACAAATCTAAGGCTGTTACATCATAACCTGCTTTGGCAAACCGACAGGCTAAAGCACCAGTACCACAAGCCAACTCTAACAATTGCGTTTTTCCCTTTAAATGACGTTTGGAAAATTCATACCACTTTTCATAAAGGCTTTTGTCCATGACTTCATCATAAACAAAAGCAAAAGTTTCATAGGCCATTTTAAGACACAAGCCATGCATTTAAGTCGACTAAAGGGGCATCTGACCACAATTTTTCCAAATTGTAAAATTCGCGCTCACTGGTACTGAAGACATGAACGATAACATCGCCCAAGTCAATTAAAACCCACTTAGCACCATCTTTACCTTCGATTCGCTTAATGGCAACTCCTTGTTCTTCTTCTTTTTCAACAATTTCATCAATAATGGCATTGATCTGACGTTCACTATTGGCCGAACAAATCAAAAAGTAATCCGCTAATAGTGAAATTTCCCGCACATCTAAAGCAATAATATCTTGTGCATGTTTTGAATCAGCAGCTTTCACAGCTGTCTGTAATATCTTTTCGCTTTCTATGGTGATTCCCTCCTAAAATTGTACTTCTCTTTAATTAAGCGCGTTTTGCAACCCACTTGTTATATGTCTCAATGGTTTTGGGATAAATTGGTTTTCCTTGTTCAATTAAATAAGCTAATGTATGTTTGGTTTCATAAGCTACTGCATCATCTAGATTAACCAAAGCAATTTCTCTTGCTTCATTTACACCAGGAAAATCTCGTCCCGGTTCAATAAAATCTGCGACGTAAATAATTTTAGCTAAAAGCGACATTTCAGCTGCTCCAGTAGTATGCAATGCAATGGCGTTCAAGATTTCATCATCATCAATGGCAAGCTCCCTTTGCACAAAATCAGCCCCAACGATACCATGCCAAATTGCATTATTCCATTTTAATAATGCTAAATCAAAGCCATCTCGACGAATGACAAGTTGAAACTCTTCATCGCTTCTTTCTTTAGCATAATCATGAGTCAATGCGGCAATGCTGGCCTTTTCAAGGGAGGCGCCGTACTTTTCAGCGAGTGCAATCGCAGTTTCTTCAACACCTAAAACGTGTTTAAAACGTCTTTCGCTCATTTGCATTTGAACTTTTTGCATTAATAATTCACGATCCATTGCCGTATAATTTTCACTATATTTCATCCAGATACAGCCCCTTTTCTAAAATATAGTTTAACACAGGATCTGGGAGAAAGTAGCGAGCTGAGCATCCTTGAGCAATTTTCCTGCGAATCTCAGAGGAGCTTAAATCCATTTGCGGAATATCCACCCAAATAATGGGATACGGACTTTCTTGGCTGTAATTAGGACGTTTCACCCCGACAAATTGAACCAAATCGATTAATTCATCGATTTGGCGCCATTTTGGTAAATAAGCCACCATATCACCGCCAATAATGAAATAAAAATCAACATCTGGATTTTGCTCTTTTAGCAGTTTCATCGTTTCGATAGTATAACTTACACCTTGTCGCTTCACTTCAATATCTTCTACTTTTAAGCGCGGATTATCTGCTACAGCAAGCTCCAACATCGCCAAGCGATGTTCTGGCGCAATTGTTTTTTTTGCATCGACATGAGGCGGCAGATATTCTGGCATTAAGCGTACTTCATCTAAACCCAAAAGTTGCCCTACTTGATCTGCAATGATTAAATGCATCAAATGGACAGGATTAAAGTTTCCACCTAAAATCCCAACTTGTTTCCGCCGGTCGGTTTTGAGTGGTGCAACCTTAACAGTAGGTGCGACATCAATTGTCACTTTTTGCATCTGCCAAACCTCCTAAATCGCTTTTACTTCTTTTGAAATTCGTTGATATTTCTCTTTGCTACTTGGACGGTATAAAACCAAAACACGACCAATAATTTGGACAACTTGACAATGTACTTCATCGGCTAAAATATGGGCGACATCTGTTGCAATTTCATCCGTATTTTGTAGCAAAGAAACTTTAATTAATTCGCGCTTTTCCAACGCTTCTCCAATTTGTATAATCATTGGACCGCTGACACCGCCTTTACCAATTTGAAAAATTGGTTGTAAGTGATGCGCTTTACTTCTTAAAAATCGTTTTTGTTTTCCGCGTAATTCCATAATTGCCTTCTTTCTAAATCAATGCTTTTCTAGTTAATACAGATACGCCTTTAGGAGCCCAACCAGCTATAACACAGGGTTCGGTAATCGTAATCCAGCCTAGCCCAGCAAAGACAATATCAGTTTTTTCTTTAATTGAAAATTCAAAACGCTGTAAAGGTGGAAAGTCTTTTACTTCATCTGGACGAGGAGGCTGTAATAATCCCCCAACATGTTTTTCATAAAAAGCATCCGCATTTGCAAGTTTAGTTCGATGAATCTCTACATCATTTGAAACATAGGTTACAAATGAGCTCCGTTCGCCTTTAATAAAATCAAAGCGAGCCAAACCACCCAAAAAGAGTGTTTGTTCTGGATTTAATTGATACACTTTAGGTTTAACTTCTTTTTGCGGCGCGATAATTTTTAAATCTTGCGCTCCTAAGTAGTGGGCCATTTGCTCGCGATGAATAATTCCTGGTGTATCAATTAAGAAATGTCCATCTTCTAAAGGAATTTCTATTTTATCTAAGGTTGTACCCGGAAAACGTGAGGTGGTTATTAAATCCTGCACCCCAGCCGTTTGCTTAATAATTTGGTTAATCAAAGTCGATTTGCCAACATTTGTTACGCCTACCACATAGACATCACGTCCGTCGCGGTATTTTTCAATTGCTTCCAGTAGTTCTGTCATTTCTTGTGGTTTTTTTGCACTAGTCAATAAAACATCAACGGGACGTAAACCAACTTCGTGCGCTCTTTCCCGCATCCATTGGGTCATTTTACCCCGTTTTAAAGATTTCGGTAAGATATCCACTTTGTTGCCTACTAACAAGACAGGATTATTTCCTACAAAGCGATGCAAGCCTGGAATAATAGAACCATTAAAGTCAAAAATATCCACTACGTTTACAATTAGTGCATCTTTTTGCCCTAATTCGTTTAATAATCGCAAAAAATCATCATCCGTTAAAGCAACGGGTTGAATTTCATTATAATGCCGCAAACGAAAACATCTTTGGCAATAGACTTCGCCACTTTCAAGTCCTTTATCCAAAGCTGATTGGGGCGTATAACCTAGTTCGCCTGGACGTTGTGTTTGAATCTCTGCACCACAGCCAATACAATAAATTGTTTCAGTTTCAGTCATTTAGTTCACCTTGCCATTTCATATCCGGATTATTTTTTTGTAAATGCTTCATAATTTTCCGTTCAAAAAAGCGATTGATACGGGTATTCCAGCCGTCTGTTGCCACCACAGGCTTGACTAAAATACTTTTCACGCCAGCTCGGTTGGCCCCACGAATATCCGTCATAATTTGATCGCCTACCATCACGACATCTTCTTTTTTCATTCCCAGCTTTTGATAGCCGGCTTTAATACCTCTGGAAAAAGGCTTTAACGCACGCGCAACAAAATCCAAGCCAAATGGCGCTAAAGCATGAGCGATACGTTCATGGTTATTATTGGAAACCACCACGACTGGAATCTTCGCTGCGTCCATTTGTTTTAACCAATGACGCAACTCTTCTGTGCCGTTAGGGTTATTCCATGCAATTAAAGTATTATCCAAATCTGTTAAAACAGCTTTAATACCATGTTTTTTTAATTGTTCCGGTGTAATTTGATAGATGGCTGATACCATCCAAGTTGGTTTATATTCCTGAAACATAGGTGCTCCTTTACTCAAAAAATGAAGAAGTACCCTGTACTCCTCAAACCGAAATTATACTATAAAAGCTGTGATAATTCTAGCTTTCGAAATTTTCATAATAATTATTTCAAACTTTATTAAAATAAGAGACGATTTCTCTAAAAAGGGGATACTATTTCTTTCTTTAAAGCCTTTTTCAAAAAGAACAACAAATTACTTGCTCGAAAATAAAAAAAGCTATATACTAATTCTTGTCTCGCGGGTGTAGTTTAGTGGTAAAACAGAAGCTTCCCAAGCTTCCGTCGCGAGTTCGATTCTCGTCACCCGCTTAGTCTAAAAACCTTGATGTATCAAGTTTTTTTCTTTTTGTCTTGATTTGTTGATATCATTGGATATCAGCAATTATCAAGCCCGTCTAAACTATTATCTAAACTACTTTTTGGATTCAGTCATCTCAACGAATGCTTGTATAGCAAGGATTGAGACGATTGAATCTTTTTTTTATTTCTAAACTCTAAACTATTTAGCTTAGAGCGTTCGCTAAGAGATTAATCGAGTCGATTTTCTCTTCTTGATAAACTCCTGCGTAGGTATCTAACGTCATTGAAACACTGGAGTGCCCTAGCAGTTCTGAAACGGTTTTAAAATTAATACCTTGTCCAATTAAAATGGTTGCAAAAGTGTGTCGGAGTGCGTGAGGACTTAGTTTAGGAATTCCAGCACGCTTTGAGATTCTGTGTAACCAAAGTCTTGGATGCGACAGTTGGATGGGTTCCCCTTTTTCATCACAAAAGACAAACTGTTTCCCATCAAAGATATTGACACCTAATTTTAGACACTCCTCTTTCTGAATCAGACGCCACTTTTTCAAGATAGAAACTGTCTCATCGGTTAACGGGATTTTTCTTCTTGACTTCTTAGTTTTTGGTTCCTCAAGATATTGCCTTCTGTTTTTCCCACGAGTCAAAGTCTGTTTTATGGTAAGTACTTTTTCATCAAAATTAATGCAATCCCATTGCAAACCCAAAATCTCACCTTGTCTACAACCTGTATTCGCAAGCAAGAAAAAGAATGTATAGATTTGAAAAGGTTCATTATTTTTTGCATACTCCAATAACTTTTTAAGCTCGTCTTTGGTATAAAAGTTTATTTCCTTTTCTTGAAGGTTCTTTTTCTTTCTCGGCATGACAATTTTTTTTGCTGGATTTTCGGATACATAACCTTACTTAATAGCAAAATCAAAAATCCGAGAGACGTTTGAAACATACTCTTTAAATTGAGTATTCTTTTCTCTCATGGCATTGGCAAACTTTTGAATATCGGATACCCGTATTTTTTTGATTTCTTTCTCTCCAAAAGTTGGCAAAATATGAGTGTCAAATTTTTGCTTAAGTTTTACAAAACTTGATTCTTTCACGGTAAGCTCGTACGTCTCTAACCATAGTTCATAGATTTCCTTAAATGTTGCATCTTTGTGATTTTGAAACCCATTTTTTAAAATGTCATACGAAACTTGACGATAATAAGCTTTAGCAGCTTTCTGAGTGAGAAAGCCTCCTTTATTAATGTTAACTTGCTTCTTTGTCTCGGGATTTACTCCAAGATATCCCGTCACTCGCCATAAATTTGCTCCATTGCTTTTTTGATATTGTGTGTATGTTGGCATTTTTTTCTCCTTCTCATGTGTGGGGCACATAGGAAAGGAATAAACTTTCGTTACTGGTTCTGTTCTGCTTCTTGAATGAAGGCTAAGTCTTTTGCGGTTTTCTCAATTTCCTCAAATGGTAAGTTATCAAAGAAGACTGGTTTCATCTCTGGCTTCCCATGACAATCCAAAATTGGATTTCCGTCTTCATCCAAACGCATTTGTGGGGTAAAGAAACGTTCAATAAAGGCTAGCTTTTCTGCTACCTCGTCTATTTCTTTCACTGTATGGCTATTCAAAATTTTCGCCAAAGTAAACAAGTTTTGGACTTTTTGATCGTACTCGTCGATGCGATCGAGAATAACCGTTGTTTCAGAGACCGCAATCTCTTTTGGTGAACCAAAGAGTTGAATCGGTGTCGCATGAAAGACCGTCGCAAATTTTTCTAAGCTCTCAAAAGTCGGGTAACGAATTCCCCGTTCGATATTGGAGATGGTCTGTTTTTGTACACCAATCTTTTCTGCTAATTCCGTTTGGGAAAGTCCCATTTCTTTTCGTAAACGAGCGACATTGCCGCCAAAGTTTTCTATCATTTTCCTCACCTCGGGTCTATCATAAGCGCTTTCCCTAAAAAATTCAAGTGAAAAATAAATAAAATAGTTTTTCGAATAAACTTTTAAAATATATTTGACATCTATTTTAGATCGCGGTAGAGTGTACGAAAAGATACTATTATATTTATTTATAGTCCTTTTAGTTTTAAAAGGAAATCATAAGGAGGTGAGAAAAATGTCGGCATTGGAACAAGCGCTCCTGAATTGGCAAAAAAATCAAACCAATCAATTCTTTGCCCTGTTAGAAACCCGCTTGGAAGAAACACAAACCCAGCAGGATATCGTCAAACAAAAATATTGTGCGGCGCATTTCGATGTGAGTGTCAATACATTGAAAGAATGGGTTCTTCAGGGCTGTCCAGAAATTCGATTGGACTCAGGTATGGTTTTATACAGCATTCAAGCGGTGAGAAGATGGTTATTAACCTATCAAAACTAAACAACGGTGTGGGGCCAAGGAAAGGAGCCGGTGTCGGGTTGGTGTGGTTGCCGCAGCCGTTACCTCGACTGCGATGGCTGAAAGCCAATCGGCAGGCGAGGCTTACGGACGCGTGGAACGCACAGGTCTTTTGCGAACACCAGATACCGGCTGAGGATAAGGTGCCTTTCTAATAGCACCTTATAAAGAGAAAAATAATGGCTAATAACTACCGGGAAAATGCGAAAAAAGCCGATATTACCAAGCTTTTTCACAACAAAAATGATTTGCGAACAAGCGCAAATTTTAAAGGAGGTGACCAAATGACCAAAAGTACCCAGAATGTACTAGGAAAAGTAGATTGGTTTCAAGCTGTCTTGCATCAAGTTAGTTATCAGGCGGTCTTTCAAGATTTGTTAAAAATCAGTTTAGAATCCGTCTCGATTCAAGCAGGCAGTTTAAAACATGAAGAATACGATATTGTTTACACCTGTGGCTTTCTCAAATACTATACCTATCACCAACCAGAAAAAGCCAAAGAACGCGGAACACTTGTCTTGAGCGGACAAGCCTGTACCACTTATGAATGGATTATGCTTTCGTATAACCCCAAGGCGAATATCTTTCAAGAACTTGCCACTCGTTTTTACGAGTATGCTAGTCAAACTGCCTTCACCTTTGAAATCAAGCGGCTAGATTTAGCCTTAGATGATTACAATGAAGTGCCCTACTTCACCGTAGAACAACTCCACAATAAGGTAAAACGGAAGCAATTCCTTTCAAAAGGACGAAGCTATCAACTCCATGACAGCGAGTTTGATGCCAAACAACGGGCAAAAACGGTTAGTATCGGCGTTCGAGGATTGGCTTGTATGTTTCGAGCCTATGACAAAGCCAAAGAAATGGCCAAAGATTTTGAGGGGGCGAAACAAGAGGAAATCCTGGCTCGGGCTCCGCAAATTCGGTTGGAAGTCGAAACACGAAATGATGTGGCAGAAAGTCTCTTTCGGACGATTGCCTTTTTACCACAAGATCAATGTGTCGCAAACTTAATTCGAGGCTTTCTGCAAACGGAACTCACTTTTTATACAGACGGCTCGTTGAAACAGGTTTGTCGTTGGTGGCAGGATTACCTTAAGCCAAGTCTGGTTCCCACTATTACTCGACAATATCAGTTGAATAGCTTTGATCGTTCCTTAAACTGGTATGAATACGGTGGCCCCATGGCATTAACTCAGGCACTCTTTTTCTTGCATCATGAGGGTGTCGGGATTGATCCAAGTTTGTTAGAGATTCGCCCCAATTATGAATGGACACCAGAACTTTCTAATCGCATGATTCAATACGTCAGTGAGCAACAACGTACTGATTTGATTCCTCTGATTCAAGAACGCACAAAAAAAGCGTCCGTCACTTCCTGATAAGTGAACGAACGCCTCGCTAAAGAATTTTCTAAAACAAGTATAGCAAAGAAAGGAAGAAAATACGATGCCAAAAATGTTAAGTATCAACGATTTTGATTTCGGCGCCATTGGCCCGACCTTTGAACTAGATGAGGTTACTCCGAAATTTGCGACCGAAACCCGAACCGACGAAAACGGACAGATCATTCTAGATCGCGAAAATAAGCCTAGAAACTTCTATACCGATGAAATTATCGGGTACAAATATTCGGTGACCATCTTGGACGGACAATTCCGTAAAAAAGCAACTCAAGTCACTGTTAACACCTTAGATCATCCAATTGATAATGATGAAATTATGAAACGCGATAGTGTCAAATGCCGGTTTGAGAACCTCCAACCAAGTATGGCTGGACATCCAATGTATTATAAGGCGGATAAAATTATTGTATTAGAAAAACAAAAATAGTTACAAAAGTATAATCACTGAGGAAGCCTGTATCTACTTTCTCAGTGATTGTACTTTGTAAATTATAAGATATATAGGAGTATAACTAGAAAAATGATTATACAGGTAATTGTCATGTAAATAATATTTTCGAATTTTCGTGTCTTTGTTTTAAGAATGAAACCGGGCTCACTTGAAAAGAAGTTGCTACGATACTTAATTGGGATAAAATTTCCAATTAATATCCCTACTAACAAGAGATAAAATGGCCAGTTTTGTGTGATTCCTCTAGCTAAAAATGCCCACACCAGTGAAACTCCATATACTATATACTGAATGAGTGTTACAATGTAAAAAATTTTTTTATCCCTGCTCAAGGTCTGTCCCTCCCAGTACATCATACCATTTCAGTAAGTATTTAGATAATATAGCTGATACTTTTATAGCGTATTATGGGATGAACTACCAACGATTATCATATTTTGCCGACCATCTTGCTTCAGTAAGTGTCATGCGTGCTGTACCTGTATTACCATGACTATCAATTTGATCTCTACAAGTTTTTGATAAAGAGGCAAAATATGCATTGGCACCAGCTACTGCACCAAAAATCACTCCAGCAATCCAACCAATACCAGTAGCAGAAGCCCATGCACTAGCCACTCCTGAAGCCCCAGCATTTCCTGACCATGCGACAAACATACCATTGTAAGCAGTTCTTGCAGTTTGTTTACCGTTACTGGTTTTGTAATAAACATTCCAACCGCCATTTTGTATTCTCTGACTCACGCCACCTTTACGGGTTGTTGCAACTGCTCCATCGTATTTATTCATTAAATAATTTGCTTTTGCTTCAGGGCTTAATAGCCCTTTACTTTGGAAATCTATAACAGCTGCTTCTTTCTCCATCTCAATCCATTTATCATTTTTAACCACATCGTTAATTGTAGAGATTTGTTCCTCGGATTTAGTTTCAGCAGCTGATGCAAGTGTAGATCCAGTAAGAGAAAAGGTACTTGTAAATAATAATAGAGATAATAACATTGCCATTGTTTTAATTGGTTTCAATACTCTTTTTGGTTCCAAAATAAATCCTCCAATTCCATAGATGAAAATTTTTTAAGTGATTTTGATGCCTCTTTTTGTTACAGACAATCTAATTCTTTTGTAGAAAGTGTAGTATACTTTTACTTTAAAATAGCGAAATTTACAGGTATGATTAGACTGGAGTTACTACCTGCCATCCGAAAACTAGCTCTAATAACTGAATCATTGGCTGTCCTCCTTTTTTAAGATTAATTACTACTACATAGTAAAAGAAAATTAGAGTATTAAAATTAATGTTATAAAAATAGGTAGAAATTTGGTGGAAAAGAAATGAATCATGGCGAAATGATTAAAAAAATGAGAATTACAAGAGGCATTAGTCGAAAGGAATTAACCAAAGATGCTATTTCAATCAGTACGTTACAACGTTTTGAAAATGAGGATGCCAAAATAGATATAGATAATATGTGGATTATTTTAAATAGATTGAATATTCAAATTGATGAGTATTATTTGGAATATAATCATTATCAGTCTAATAAGAAGGAAATGTATCGATCAAAATTTAGAGATTATATTGTTTTAAGCAATCGTGGAAAAACTTTTTTAGAAGAGCTACAAAGAGAGTATATAGTAACGAATGATATATTTTACCTGTATCTAGTGATTCAAGCTAAAGCAGTGATGAACCGTCTCCCTAACTATTCAGCCATTCCTATTACCAAAGAAGAATTAAAATCTATTCATGACTATCTAGATAGAGTCAATCAATGGGGATATTTTGAATTAGCGATGTATACAAATTGTTTAGCATTTTTTAATTCTGAATTAAGATTATTTAACTATCACGATGTCGTTTCTCAATTTAGAAAGTTTAAAAATTCCCCTAAACATAACCTTGCTTTTATAAAATTTTTAATTAATTCAATTTTGCTGGCTTTTGAGGATGAACACTTGGACGAAGTTGTTGACCTACTAGGATATTTATATGATATTACGAATGACTCTGATTTTATCAAGGGAAGATTGTATTGGAAATTTTTTTCAAGACTATATCAATCGATAACGGGAAAATTCGAGTTCGATGGTTCTATGACTATTGAGGTATTTAAATTACTAGGATATGAAGATGAAGTTGAAAATCTAATTGATATAGAAGAAACGTTATTAAATAAAAAAATTAATTGATAACTAATTAAGTAATTTCTTATTGTTGGTAACTCATCGGTTGATAAACAAGTTGTCTATAGAAATAAGAACTGAGAAAAACTTTGAAAGATCTAATTAGGCTCAAAATTCTTGGAGGGAAGATTTTACAATAGATTTGGTTCATCAAAAATATTTAGTATGTTGAAATTTTATTAAATATGATAATCTGTTTTTGTTAAATTACTTTTACCATAAGAGATAAAAGATATTTTTTGTTTAACTGTGAGTGTAACTTTCTTTCCTATGTGCCCCAATTTGTTACACCGATTCTTACATCGGAATGGTTGAAATCCGATGATTTTTGGTGATTTTATTTTGTATACTAATATGCATATAAATATCTTTTGGCATCTATTTTGTTTTATTCTTATAATTGTTGTCAAATACAAGGCAGATAAGATTATCCTATTAAATAACCAGAAATAAAAACGTAGAGAAGAGAAAGGCATCTGAGCTTCCTTACTCTTCTCTACATTAATACTTCAACTCAGAATCGAGTTGATTCTATTACATAATCACTTTTTAGCCATAAACGCCAGTGCCAAAAAAGGAATGTGTTCCGCGATACGTATACTTACCGTTCACTTTTCTTATTGCTGGATGGAAATGATGGAATCGCCAAGTTCCTTTCTTTCTATGCAATTCCATACTAGTAGCTTTCCCTAAAGGGCTTGCTCCTTTAGCTACTTTTAGTGCATTAGATTTAGAAGTGCTCCAAACTTCTCCTCCTAGACGTAATCTTGATGATGCCAAGGAGTATCTAAGTCCTTTAAAAGCAACAAGTTTTCCTTTTGACATTACCGCGGCATAGTGATTATAATTTTTCTTTTTCGTTTTAGTTTTTACACTTGAAACAACAAATCCAAGAGCTCCACCGACAATTATTGCTGCACCAGTTTTAATTAAAGCTGCAGCCGCGCTACCACCAACTGCTATAGCAAATCCAGCAATTAAAGGAATTGCACTAGGCATGCCATCCTCAACTAAAAAAGAGCTAGCCTTCCCAGTTTCAAGATTTGTTAGAACAATGTCTGATTCGGCAAGACCTTCTTCTGTATCAATTACAGGCATGTCATCAATTACACGTTCCGTTTGAAGTACAGAGATAGATGATTCGATTTCATATTTAGTGTTCTCTTCTGGAAATTCGTTTTCTAAAAGTTCGTCATCGGTTACTGTTCCCATAACATCTTTTTCATTTGTAATTTCAGATGATAAAGATTGGAGTAATTGATTATCTGCGGCAATTGCTTCATCCATTCTATTTTTGTCTTCAATAGAACTAAATGAAATGGAATAGTCCACATTATTATTTTTAGTTTCCACATTGACTATTATATTTTCCTCAAGGCTTTCAAGGTTCGAAATATCTCCATTAATCTCAATAGTAGCTTTTTTATCTTTATCAACTACTTCAATGCTTATAGTGTTATCAACTTCACTTACATCAGCAGTTACACGTGGAGAATTGACGTTCAGATCTGACTCTAAATTCTCAATAATTTCGTTTTCTATTTTGCCTTCTATATTTTCTTGAGCATCAGCAACCATGGCTGTACTAGGTGATAAAACAGACAAAAGTAGTGTTAAAACGACTACAAAACTAACCTTTTTTTTCATAACACACCCCTATTATTGATTTATTAAATATTTAGAGCTAGCTATAGCGCATGAAAAAGAAGTTCCTGAATAAATATCAAAGCCTTCCTTCCCTAAACTAATTAAATTATCCCCAATTTCATAGATATCTGGTATTCGATAAGCCATGTTTGTCAGTGATTCTTTTCCAGAACGACTATTCATACCTACAAAAAGGACGTTACTAAATTTGGGTTTATCAATTTTTTTTACTTTTTTGCGCCAACCACCATTTCCATTACTCATAAAGATTTTTATATTTTCTTTTTCAGCATATTTAATTGCTTTAATCAACTCTTCAGAAAACTGATATATTTCAATACTAATATTTATTACGTTAACATTTTCATCTACACAATATTCAATGGCGTGAGCCAGAGTATCTTGTTTTACACTCGAGTTAGATAGAACTACAGCATTTACAATTTCTGATATGTTAACAGCACCGGAAATTCCAATATTGTTATCCTCTGCACAAATCAAGCCTGCAACAGCCGTAGCATGAGTCATATCCGCATCAGTTGTGTTAGATACAAATTCCTTTTGCTTGATTTTCACATGTTGTAGCTCTTTATGGTTCGAGTTTATGGGTCCATCAATTATTCCAATATTCTTTTTATATACCTTTTGAAATTTGGTTGGTATTAATGAATCTTTATATTGAAAATAATCAAGTACGTACAAATTATTTTCAATAAAAATCGGAATTCTAATTTTTATTATGCTTATCAAAAAGATAGTTAATAATATTGTAATAACGAAATGTTTTTTCATTCATATATACCGACTATTGGGTTTAAATAATCATTTTTCCCATACACTTTTTCTAGATAATTTGAATCTAAGTTTTCAAGATTAATAGTGACCAAAGCTTCTATCTCATATTTATCTTCCCATATCATCCAGAGTTCAAATGGAATAGAGACGCTTATTAAAAATTCAGATAGTCTATCATAGAAAGAATTCCAATTATATAAATCGATATAGTAAATATTTTTCTTTGCTGTATATTTTGAAATAACGCCATCCCCACTGTCCTTAATAACATTAAACGGTTGGACTTGCTTCTCATCTTCGATTATTGTAAATATCTTATCGTCTTTATCAATATCAATTAAATCAATTCCAATATTCTTCTCAAAGTCTGAAATCAAATTATCAGAGTTGGCAAATTTCACAATTTCGTTAATCGAAATCATTTCAGAATATTCAGTATTTTCTTCTAAATTAATTCTTGAATTTGTTGCTAAATAAAAGCCAATAGACATTTCTTTTCCCCCTTGAATGTTATATATTTAAAAAAGTATAACATTATATGTAATCGCTTTCAACGTAAGGCAGAGTTAGAAATAGCATAAGTATGGAATACAATAAATCATTATTCATATTTTATGATTTAATTGAACAAAAATAGGCTTGAAAGATTGTTCGAGAGGTGTTGAAATGTATTTAGTGGGGTTTGCTAACGATAATTACAAAATTTCTTTTTTATTGATTAAAGTATTGTATACACTATGTTGGATTGGAGCGAAGTTCAAGCGCGCCTATGGTGTTAGGATGATTTAGCGAACTTCCTTTCGTTCGAGGCTATTATAGTCCTCTCCCAAAATGTGTCCACTAAATCATCCTAACACCAGCAAGACGAGAATTTTTATATTCAGGTTAGTTAAATAAAAACTATTCTCCTTGACTTAATTTCAAAAAATCTATTTTTACTTGGGCAGTCCTTAGGCCCTCCTTTTTTGTTGATATAGGGCAACGAACTGTTTACATACTTAAAAGTATAGTGAAGTAAACTATGCGTTTCTTTTCGGAAGGCTTTGTCTGGTTATATACTGTAGCTATCAAATTAAATAGAAAGAAGGTTTTAATAAGATGGTAGCGATTAATAAGAAGTATCTTACTGTTCCTTTCATTATGCTCCTTGGGTATATTATAATGATACCGGTAGGTAAAGTTGAGGCGTCTTCTATATCAGAAGTACATGGAGATGAAGTATTACTCCCTGCTAATATTTCTGATGTAGAAGGAGCTATCGTAACGACAAATATTGAAGACGTTGGTGACTTGCTATCTCAAGATGATATTGACGAGGTACTTTTATTAACCCGGAATTGATTGCTGAAAAATATGAAAATGAAAATGTTCAGGATACAAGTGAAATCTCACAACGACTCGGCATAACAAAATATCGTGTGAGAGGTGTCAAAAATGCATCAGATGTAACTGGAACTACTGCTATCGCCGCAACACAAGGGGGACCTGGAGTTACATTGAAAATTGATCAAGTTAAATCTGTATCTACTACCGTTAGTGCAAAGTATGGAGCAAGTAATAAAATAATTTCTGCTGAAGTAGGGTGGAGTGTCACGGGATCTTCTTCAATATCAATTTCAGGTAGCTTCAAAGTACCATCGAAAAGTGGAGGGAAAAGTGTAAGAAGTTGTAAGTTGTCTGCATACCCTTTACGGAGAAGAAAATTGTTTATCGTTGATAAAATGGCATGGAACTCTATTAAATGGGAAAAGCAAGGTACAGGATATGTAAGTAAAGCATATGGGATTACTTTTAAAAAATCATACCAATATAAATAAAGAAACTTGGAGGACATATGAGGAAAATATATTTTATTATTATAAAAATTTTGCTGGCTATTATTGGCTGGTTTTTCATTCAAAATTTATTTGCTAGCATCCCCTTTGATAAGGAAGACTTAACACTTAACTACTACCTCACAAAAGTTTTTATACAATCATTATATGTCATGTTCTCTCTAAATCTAATCGGAACTAGTTTGAATATTTTCGTCAGGCAAGATTCCAAATAAACTAGCAAAAAAAAGAGATGAAGAACATTCTTCCAAAATAGGCGGAATTATGTTCTTCATTTTCTATCAAACTTAGCATACTATTCAATTTTTTCGATTTGGACGTCACCCCAGTTGAAAATATTTGCTATGTGTATATAACCGCTTTGAATATTTAATAGTAGACTTATTATACATACAACATAAACTAACCCGCAAAACGTATTGCTCTTTCTATTTCTCCATAATATAAACAGGCATAACAAGATTCCTAATGGAAATAAGACAGATGCGATTGCAGATAATAATAGCAATCCTAAACTTTCATCATTGTCTGAAACAAGTTTATTTTGAACTGTTTTAAGCTTTTTTTTAGTTTCAGTAATTTTCGAGTTATTAGTCTCTATTTTTTGCTGTAACTCTTCGTTTTCATGAAGAAGTTCATCAATTGAAACTTGGTATAGCTTACTCAGTCTAACAAGATTTTCTATATCTGGGAACCCATGGTCATTTTCCCATTTAGAAATGGCTTGACGAGATACATTAAGCTGATCTGCAACGAAGTTTTGAGACATTTTATTGCGTTCACGATGAGTTTTAAGCTTAGTAGCTAAGGTCATACAAACACCGTCCTTTCCTTTATTATTGTCATTATTTTACAACCAGTTTACCATTAGTGATAGTAGCCGTCACTTGTTTTTTTGTTGTTATAGCTCCCGATTTTTGCTTGAACGAGCAGATAGCTTTCTTATTATTTGATGAAAGAGAGCTAGAAAGAATACTACCGCTTATAGCCCTTAGATAGAGCGAATGCGCACTTGTTATTTGATTTTTGTTATTAATATTAATAATATAACTCACGCTCCAACTCCCCTTAACTGACTTAGATATCTTATATTTTCCGGAAGATATACGATTAAAACTTTCAATTTTTTCGACAACCACTCGTGTCTCCTCGTCCTTATCAAAATAGATTTGCTCTTGCATTTCTGGCTCATTCAAAGAAAACTCCACGGCTGGGTTAAAAGGTTGAATAGGTGTTTCAAGAGCTAGTACGCTTCCTCCACCAGAAAACAAGAAGCACACGTTTACGATTACCACTACAGTTCTTTTCAATTTTGTACTCAAATCAATCATTCCTTCCACTTAAAATATAACTATTACTATAGAGAATATTGTGGTTTTTTAGGAGAAACGAACTGTTTACGTGAGAGCATCTATTAGTTTACATACCGATTGGACAACCAACTCGACTTCAAATTAAAGATAACGATGAAGGGCTTTTGTCATGGGAAATATGGCACTCAATTATATTGCTTAGTATATATTGAGGTAACAGACATTTATTTTTGAATCATCCAATGAAGTAATATGAATGAAAAAGCTGGATTGCTATGTAAATCCAGTACAAGCTCTCATTTTAGACCGGTCTCTTTGTGTGGAAACGAACTATTTTAGATCTGTTGTTGGCATTATAATGGTTAACTTTTTTGTTTATGTGCTAAGTGGCTAAAAGGTGTTTTTGCAAATTGTCGAATATAAGTATTCTGCAAATCTCTATAAATCGACATTTGAAAGATGCTTGTTAAGCTATAACTATTTTTTGCTGGCTAATTGGGACTGTTTTTTACTCCATTTCAAAACTCGCCGTTAAAAATACTTATTATCATATATCCCCTTGTAAAGTGGTATTCGGCCAATCTTCATTGTACTTGCTTAGTATAGAACAGGATTTAATTATTTTCATATGAGATGTTATATTGATAACTTTTTTATTCGCATATGGCCAAAAAGAAACTTCGATAAATAGTGATTCCACAAACTATCAAGGTATGAGCCTTTTTTAAGTTCCTTCAAAAATTTAAAAAAATATTTATGAAATGCTAGGTATATTCTTTTCCTATGTGCCCCACTTTTTTATTTTTATAAACCTAAACCATTATCTAAACTAATCAGTGTTTACATTGCAAAAGTACTGATATAGCAAGGATATGTTGCGCTTGCTACTAACACAGAAGCTTCCCAAGCTTCCGTCGCGAGTTCGATTCTCGTCACCCGCTTCAATTATAGAGCCATAAACCTTATTATAATAGGGTTTGTGGTCTTTTTTTATTTCGATTACACAAAAATTACACAAAGTTTTTCGATTTAGGGTTTTCTCTTAGATGATTGCTCTGTTTCCATTACAAAGTATGTCTCTTATGTAAGTGGACTATTAAAAAGTTAATTGTAAAAAAATTTACTATATTTTACTATTCAACTATTCAATCTTTTTCAGCCAGAATAATCACAAAATACTAGTACAAAATTATTTTAGGTAGAGCAAGGTGATAGAAAAACTAAAAAGGAAATGGATAACTTGTGCACGATATTATTGTCATTGTAGGTATTTTTGTTGTAATTGGTTCTACTGCATGGGTAAAGAGTTTGCCAAGAAAAATGGTTAAAAGAAAAATTGATGTTAAAAATAATCCAAAGAGGCCTTAATTTTCTCATAATTTAAAAAAATTCCAAGCGCCGTCGCAAGTAATTTTATTTAGAAATAAGCAGTTTTTTTACAAGATATAAAATTACATTTATATAGTAATTTATAGTAATTTTTACGAGGTTATCCTCTCCGCAAAGCACAAGCCTTATTTCAGTCAAAAAAATGAAAATATGCTAAAATTATTGAAAGCGATATTTTTGAACTTAGAGTCATATTTGTTACTTTTATTTAAAACTATTAAGGAGTTTATACAGATGGAAATTTTAGGAAATCAAGCTGCTTTTTTAGCAGACTACAAAAAAATTGTCAAAACTGGCGATATGTCTGATGAAATGATTATTGATAAGGTTGTAGGAGAATTGCCTACTGCTCCCAATTTTCAAATCATCGCAGATAACAATGAAACGAAATTAGGACAACGAATTTGTTTTCCTTTTAAACAAGAAGTCACCGCTACTGACCCAGATGGCGTGATTACTACGCGCTATATTTATATCGGTTCACCTTTTGAGCTGGATACTAAAGCAGACGAACAGCCTTAAAATAAAAACGTGTAAAACTGTAAGACCATGATATTTTTGTCACAGTCTTTTCAGTTTTACACGTTTTTTAAGCGAGAACCTTTGATAAGAAGCTAATGGTACGTGGATGTTTGGGCTGATCAAAAATAGCAGTCGGTGTTCCTTCTTCCATAATAATTCCTTCATCCATAAATAAAACACGATCTGCTACCTCTTTGGCAAAGCCCATTTCGTGGGTGACAATTACCATGGTCATACCTTCTTTGGCTAAATCTTGCATGACCTGCAAAACCTCGCCTACCATTTCGGGATCAAGAGCAGAAGTCGGTTCATCAAATAGCATCACATCAGGTTGCATAGCCAGTGCACGGGCAATCGCAATCCGTTGTTTTTGTCCGCCAGATAAAGATTGCGGATAAGCAGTAGCCTTGTCCGCTAAACCAACTTGTACTAACAATTTCTCTGCAATTTTTTCTGCCTCTGAATTGGAAATATTTTTCACTTTTCTAGGGGCTAATGTGATATTGGCTAACACATTCATATTGGGAAACAAATTAAAGTTTTGAAAAACCATGCCCATTTTCTCTCGCATATGATAAAGATCGTTTTTTGCATCTGTAATATTTTGTTCTTCAAAAAAGATTTGTCCCTCAGTTGGTGTTTCAAGTAAATTTAAACAACGTAAAAATGTACTTTTACCTGAACCAGATGGGCCAATAACTACGACCACCTCACCTTTTTTGATTTGGGTATCAATTCCTTTTAATACATCATTATTTTTGAAAGATTTATGCAAATCTTTGACATCAATTAAAATAGACATTTTTATCGCTCCTTCAAATTTTACTTATCGACTGTAACCAACACCCATCTTTTGTTCCCACCAAGCCAAAAGACGCCCAGTGGAAAAGGTAATCACAAAATAAATAGCTGCAGCGACAAAGTAAGGCTCCAAAGGAATATAAGAATTGGTAATAACAATTTGGGCTGTATTCATTAATTCGTAAATGCCAATAGTAGATAGTAAAGATGAATCTTTAATCAAAATAATAAATTCATTTCCCATCGGTGGTAGAATATTTCGTAAGGCTTGGGGAAAGATAACATAACGCATTGCCTGCATTGGCTTTAATCCCAGCGACCCTGCTGCTTCTTTTTGACCAGCATCAACAGACTGGATACCACCACGAACAATTTCAGCGACATAGGCCCCCGAATTTAAAGAAATCACGATGATGCCGGGAATAAGACGGGTAAAATCCAACTTTAAAATGCCAATATCAATTGTCGGAGCTGAAAATGTTCCTTGTAACAATACAAAACCAATCATGATTTGAATCAACATTGGTGTACAACGAAAGATTTCAATATAAATATTTGCAATCCATCGCAATGGCGTAATCGAACTAAGTTTTGCCAGTGCCATCAAAATTCCAATGATGGTTCCAATAATAATAGTCACTACTGAAATAATTAAAGTTATAATGGTGCCATATAAAAAATATGGATAATATTCAGCTAAAAAAGAAAAGTCCATTTTTATTCCCCATTTTATTCTTTAGTCGATTTATTGGCTAAGGCAGTATTCTCTTTGACATACTTCTCAATTTCACCTGAATCAATTAATTCTTTGATGATTTTATCCATTTCTTTTTTTAAAGAATCGCTGTCTTTTTGCATCGCAATGGCATAAGCTTCATCTTCACTGGATTTTAAATCAATATCGGCAAATTGAAGTTCAGGGTTTTGAGCAATATAAGAGGCGCCGACTGTTTCTTCTACGACTAAGGCATCAATAGATCCCTGTTTCACCTCCAAAATTAGACTAGGCACTTTTGCCACAGAGACGATTTGAGGGTCGGCTAATTGATTTTTTACAATATCTTCTTGAATAGAGCCTTTTTGAGCTCCAATTTTTTTACCCGTTAGACTTTTAATTGAATTATATTTTGCCGCATCTTTTTTATTAATGACTACTTTTTGTGGCGGATTGTAATAATTAACAGAAAAATCAAAAGATTTCTGACGCTCTGGCGTGGCAGAAATCCCAGCAATTCCAAGATCGACTTTGCCTTCTTTCAAAGTGGCTAAAACAGCATTAAATTCCATATCCTCAATTTTTAGTTTAACCCCTAGCTTATCTGCAATTGCTTGGGCCAAGTCCATATCAGCACCGACAATTTTATCTTTACCATCCACTAAAGTATGAAATTCAAAAGGGGCGAATTCCGCTGAAGTCCCAACCTTCAATTCACCACTTTCTTTAATGGCTGCCAATTTGTCTTCTGCTGTTTTACCGCCACAAGCACTTAATAAAAAACATGTTCCCATAACAGCCAAGCTGGTCAAAAACTTTTTCATCCTATCACTCCTAATAAATATATATTCATTTTAAAACCTTTTGTTGAGAATATATACATATTATCATAGTGCTTTTTCAAATGCACGCTTTTTCTAAATTTTTTCAACAAAAATGGTATATTTTTTCATTTAAAATTTAGTGTTTTTTATCTCCAAAAAGTCAAATTCCTTTAAAAAAACCCGATTTCACCTGTTGAAAAAAATTTTTTTCGAAAGTCTGCAATACGTTTATTCATTTTTTATACAAAAAAAAAGGATAACAACTTTGTATCCTCTTCCTTTACTTCTTATTAAATTTAAACACCTTACACAACAATTTATGCTAAAGGCTGTAAATCTTTTAAATACTAACGAATCTAATTTATTCCAAGGAATCCATTTTACACTGTGTAAATTTTTTTGTTGCTAATATGTATTGTAACTATCTGACAACTTCTCCAGACTTTTTACGCAAACTAGCTATGGGGCTGTTTTATTATAAAAAAAGATTTATCATTCAATTGCGCAATGAATGATAAATCTCCAATTAAAACTTACGGAAGCGCTGATAGCGATCTGCTAGTAGTGTCTGTGTATCTTTTTGTGCTAACTCGGCTAATTTTGTGACAAGCTCGCGTTTCATCGTTTCAATGATAGCATCTTGGGGTAGCCCTTTTCCATCTTTTGTTTCGGCAATCACTTTTTCAATGATATTCAAATCATACAATTCTTGGGCTGTAATTTTCATTAATTCTGCTGCTTCATGGGCACGGCTACCGTCTTTCCATAAAATAGAAGCAAAACCCTCTGGCGATAAAATGGCATAAATGGAATGTTCCATCATCCACACTTCATCCCCTAATGCTAACGCTAATGCACCGCCGCTACCACCTTCACCAATAATTATCGCAATAATCGGTACTTTTAAATCAGACATTTCCAGCAAGTTTTTAGCAATCGCTTCTCCTTCGCCGCGTTCTTCTGCGCCAATACCACAATAAGCACCTGCTGTATTGATAAAAGTAATCACAGGTCGCTTAAACTTTTCAGCTTGTTTCATTAAACGCAGAGCTTTTCTATAGCCTTCGGGATGAGGAGAACCAAAATTTGTTTTTAAATTTTCTTTTAGATCGCGCCCTTTTTGAATCCCAATTACAGTGACAGGTTTATTATCTAAAGTTGCAACCCCACCGACTATTGCCTCATCATCGGCAAATAAACGATCCCCGTGTAGATTTTCATAGTCTTCAAAAATTAACGCAAAAAAATCTAAAGCACTTAATCGTTCTTTACTACGCGCTAACTGAACTATCTCATGAGCCGCGGTCATGTAGTCAACCACCCTTCTACTGTGTGTAAACGCAATAAATGTTCAATTCGCTTTTTTAATTCAGTTCGGGGCACAATTTGATCGACAAAACCGTGTTCTAATAAAAACTCTGCTTTTTGAAAATCTTCTGGTAATTCTTGTTTAATTGTTTGTTCGATTACTCGTCGGCCCGCAAAGCCAATTAAACTTTGTGGTTCAGCTAAAATAATATCGCCTTCCATGGCAAAACTTGCAGTAACACCACCGGTTGTCGGATCTGTTAATACCGTCAAGTAAAATAATCCAGCATTGCTGTGCTGCTTTACTGCAGCCGAAATTTTTGCCATTTGCATCAAAGAAAAAATTCCTTCTTGCATTCTGGCCCCACCAGAAGCAGTGAAAATGACAACTGGCAAACCTTTTTGAGTTGCTTTTTCAAATAACCGGGTAATTTTTTCCCCAACTACTGTTCCCATGCTTCCCATGATAAAATGCGAATCCATAATTCCCAGTGCAAATGACAAGCCATTAATGGTGGCCTCACCAGTCAACACGGCTTCATGCAGCCCTGTTTTAGCTTGTGTTTGTTTTACTTTTTCTATATAGTCCGGAAAATTCAAAGGATCTTTGCTAAAAACGTCAACGTCCCATTCGTCAAAGCTTTTTTCATCAATTGTAATTGCGATCCGTTCCCATGCACTAATTCGAAAATTATACCCACAATAAGGACAAATTTTTTCTATGCCGATATCTTTAGTATAAAGCATATGTTTACAATTAGGGCATTTTGCCCATAAATTATCCGGAACCTGCGGCTTTTGACTTGCTGTCTGAGTGCGGTTGGGATTAATCCGGATATATTTTTTCTTTTTAAATAAAGCCAAATAAATCCCTCCTAAGCTTCAGGTGTCCAATTTGGTAAAAAGATACTTTGTAAAAAGGCGGTATCATAATCACCAGCAATTACATTAGGATGCGAAATCAAATCCATTTGAAATTCTGCATTGGTCGTGACCCCATCTGTAACCAACTCGCCTAATGCTCGTTGCATCTTCATTAACGCTTCAAAACGCGTCTCACCATGAACAATAACTTTCGCGATCATGGAATCATAATAAGGCGGAATAGTGTACCCAGAATACATGCCGCTTTCCACCCGCAAACCTAGTCCTCCACTTGGTAAAAACAAATTATTAATTTTGCCAGGAGCCGGAGCAAAATTGAAGGCTGGATTTTCTGCATTAATTCGGCATTCAATCGCATGACCGCTGATTTTAATATCGCTTTGTTTGAGGGTCAATGCTTCACCTGCAGCAATTTCAAGCTGTTTTTTAACTAAATCTACGCCAGTAATCATTTCGGTAATAGGATGCTCGACTTGAATCCGAGTATTCATTTCCATAAAATAAAAAGATCCCGTTTCATCCATTAGAAATTCAATTGTACCGGCATTGCAATAATTCACTGCTTTTGCTGCACGAACGGCCGCAGACCCTAACTCTTCTCGTTTTTGTTCTGAAATTATCACAGAGGGTGCTTCTTCTAACACTTTTTGATTATTACGTTGCAATGAGCAATCCCGTTCACCTAAATGAATGACATTACCATACTCATCCCCTAAGATTTGAACTTCAATATGTCGTGCAGGATAAACTATTTTTTCGAGATACATAGCATCATTTCCAAAGGCTGCTTTGGCTTCTTGTTGCGCTGATTTAAAATGTTGTGGTAATTCTTCTTTGGTCATGACCTTGCGAATACCTTTACCACCTCCGCCAGCTGCAGCTTTTAGCATCACCGGATAACCAATTTCATTAGCTAAGCGCAATGCTTCTTCTACGTCTTCTAAAGCATCTTCACTACCGGGAATAACAGGAACATTCGCTTTTATCATCAACTGACGTGCGTTAATTTTATTTCCCATTGCATCAATCGTTTCGCTTTTTGGCCCGATGAACGTAATATTACATTCTTCACACATAGCAGCAAAACGGCTATTTTCAGATAAGAAACCAAATCCCGGGTGAATCGCTTCCGCTTTGGTAACAATTGCTGCACTTAGTATCTGTTGCACATTCAAATAGGAATCGCTCGCTTTAGCAGGGCCAATGCAGATTGCCTCATCCGCCATTTCAGCATGAAGAGCATTTTTATCTGCTTCAGAATAAACCGCAACTGTTTGAATACCTAATTCGCGACAAGCACGAATAACACGTACTGCGATTTCACCACGATTTGCAATTAAAACTTTTGAAAACATACATTCACCTATCCAATCATAAAGGTTAATTCTGCTTCAGCAGCTTTTTTACCATCAACATAGGCAATTCCTTTGCCAATTCCAGCTGAAGCTTTAACTTTTAAGATTTCGACTTCCAATATTAATGTGTCCCCAGGAACAACTTTACGACGGAATTTGGCTTTGTCAATTCCGCCAAAATAGGCTGTTTTCCCCTTAAAATCGGGTAATGAAAGTAACGCAACTGCACCAGCTTGAGCCAACGCTTCGATAATTAATACACCTGGCATCACAGGTTCTTGTGGGAAATGCCCTTGAAAAAAAGGCTCATTTACAGTCACGTTCTTTTTGGCAACGACCTTTTTACCTTCTTCTAATTCTTCTATACGATCAATTAACAAAAAGGGATACCGATGAGGAATAATCTTTTTAATTTCTTCAATTGTCATAACTGCCATAATTTATCCTTCTTTCACAACAAAAAGCGGCTGATTAAATTCCACCACTTGTTCATTTTCCACTAAAATTTGAATAAGTTCACCTGCTACATCACTAACGATTTCATTCATAACTTTCATCGCTTCAATAATACAAAGAACTTCGCCTTTTTCAATGCGATCGCCAACTTTTTTAAATACAGGCTGATCTGGACCACTCTTCAAGTAACACACACCAACTAAAGGAGAAACAATTTCCGTACCTTCCATTTTAAGGTCTTCCTCTTCTGCCAGTGCAGGAGGAGTAACAGAGGAAACATCTAAAGATTTGTCTAAACCAAAACTTGGCGTTTCTGGCTGTTGGGATACTGTTTCAGTCATAGTACCGTTTTGACCACGGACTTGCTGATTTTTGTTAAAATATAATTCAAATTGATTGTCTTTTAAATCAAATTCAGTCAAAGTTGACTGATCAAATTGTGCTAATAAATCTTTAATTTCATTAATGTTCACTAGCTTAGGCCTCCCAACGTTTTAGACAGATCACAGCATTATGACCGCCAAAACCTAAAGAGTTGCTCATGACGTATTCTAAATCTGCCTCTTTTGCTTTGTTTGTTACAACATTTAAATCAATTTCTGGATCTTGTTTTGTGACATTAATAGTCGGTGGGACAAATTGATATTGTAAAGCCAATAAGGAGGCAATTGCTTCCACTCCTCCGGCCGCGCCTAATAAGTGTCCAGTCATAGATTTTGTACTGCTGACATAAGTTTCTTTATAGGTTTGTCCTAAACCATATTGAATCGCCTTTGCTTCAGCCACATCATTTGCAGGTGTACTTGTTCCGTGAGCATTAATATAACCCACTTCACTAGGTGTAATACCGGCTTCTTGCATCGCTAACTTCATCGCTTTACCTGCACCCGAACCATCAGGATTGGGCGCTGTCATATGATATGCATCACAGTTTGCACCGTAACCGACGATTTCAGCCAAAATATTCGCCCCGCGAGCGTTTGCATGTTCTAAAGATTCCACCACAACGACACCGCCGCCTTCGCCCATGACAAACCCACTACGATTTTCATCAAAAGGAACAGACGCTTTATTTGGATCCGTTTCATTTGTTAAAGCAGTTAAAGCAGCAAAACCAGAAATTCCAATTTCATTAATTGAAGCTTCGGCTCCCCCAGCTAAAATAACATCAGCATAACCATGTTTAATATTACGAAAGGCTTCTCCGATAGAATGCGTGCCAGAAGCACACGCTGTAACTGTACTCGTACAAATCCCTTTAGCTCCCACTTTCAATGCAATGTTCCCAGCTACCATGTTTACAATAGACATTGGTACAAACATAGGTGAAACCCGTTTTGGTCCTTTATCATGCATGCGAATAACTTGATCTTGAATGGTTTGTAAACCACCAATTCCTGAACTTACCATCACACCAAACCGATCAACATCCATTTTTGTGGTATCTAAACCTGACATTGCCATCGCCTCTAAAGCAGCATAAATACCAAACAATGAAAATTTATCCATTCTTTTTGCATCTTTTTTTATGAAATATTTATCAAAGGGAAATTCCTTCACTTCTGCTGCAACCGTAATGCCTGTTTCGCTTGCATCAAACTGAGTAATTTCACCAATGCCATTTGTTCCTTCTTTTAAACTATTTAAAAATGTTTCAGCATCATTTCCAATGGGTGATGCTACACCATAACCTGTAATTACTACGCGATTCATATTATCCTCCTTGTTAAAAGCAGATTTTTAATAGTTAACCATGCATTACTAAACCGCCATCAACATTAATCACTTGCCCTGTAACATATGGACTTTTAGCAAGAAATACTGCCGTTTGCGCAATATCAGCAACTGTGCCAAACTTTTGTAACGGAATATTTTTACTTACTTGTTCTTTCACTTTATCAGAGAGAACTTCTGTCATATCAGTTGCAATGAAGCCGGGTGCAATAGCATTACACGTAATGCCACGTGGGGCTACTTCTCGGGCAACAGATTTTGTGAACCCTACCATACCAGCTTTACTAGCAGCATAATTTGCTTGTCCAGCATTCCCGACTAAACCTGAGACAGAAGACATGTTAATAATTGTACCGCAGTGGTTTTTCAACATTTTTTTCATAACTAATTGTGTCATATTAAAAGTGCCGCTTAAGTTAATTTTCATGACGCTCTCGAAATCTTCGGCAGTCATACGTAACAATAGCTTATCGTTGGTAATACCAGCATTATTAACTAAAATATCGATATTCCCTATTTTTTCTTCAACTTCTGCTAATATTTTTTTTGCTGTTTCGTAATCACTGATATCACCAGTTACGCCGATACAGGACACGCCATAACTTTCAATTGCCTCAATTTGCTCTGGGGACACTGGGCGCCTTCCATTTAAAATGATATTGGCACCTTCTTTGGCAAAAGCTTCTGCAATGCCTTTACCAATCCCTCTTGTACTACCAGTAATTAAGGCATTTTTTCCTTTAAGTTCCATCTCTTCCTCCCAAAACACGACTAATTGTTAGCTAAAAATGTAATTGTTTCATTAAATGTTTTGCTGTCTTCTATTCTTGTAGTCGCAATTGTTTTGTCTATTTTTTTTACGAATCCAGTTAAGACTTTCCCTGGTCCAATTTCGACCACTTGACTAATTCCCATTTCTTTTAAAGTGGCGATACTTTCATAAAAATGAACAGAAGACATTACTTGTCGCTCTAGCAATGATTTTATTTCATCTTGAGGCATTACTTTAGCTGTTGTATTACTAATAACCGGTATCGTCATAGGTTTAAAATCAATTTTTGCCAGCTCTGCTTGCAATTGCTCAGCTGCTGGTTGCAATAAAGCAGTATGGAAAGGACCACTAACATTTAATGGAATCAGCCGTTTTACACCCGCTTTGGTTAATAATTCGCAAGCTTTGTCAACAGCAGCTACCTCACCGCCAATAACAATTTGCTGTGGAGTATTGTAGTTTGCTGGTGAAACAATGCCGATAGCACTTGCTTCTTGGCAACATTTTTCAATAGTTTCACTAGGTGTATTCATAACTGCAACCATCTTGCCACTGCCAGCGGGGGCTGCATTGGCCATAAAATTACCACGTTTAGAAACTAAAGCTACCGCTGTTTTAAAATCAAGTGCCCCACTTGCCACCAATGCAGAGTACTCACCTAAACTTAATCCACAGACTGCATCTGCCGAATAGCCCTTTTCTGATAGTAACCGCCAAAAAGCAATACTGACTGTCAAAATAGCAGGTTGCGTATATTCCGTTTGATTTAATTTATCATTTTGATTTTCCTCAAAACATAAAGCGGCCATGTCATAACCCAACACTTCACTCGCTTCAGCAAAAGTTTGCTTTACGATTTTTTCATTATCGTATAACTCTTTTCCCATACCAGTGTATTGTGCCCCTTGACCACTAAATAAAAAAGCTGTTTTCATTCATTGTCCTCCGTCTTTTCATCTCAAGCCGTCATCTTAAAACAGTTTATTTTGATTTTTTAAGCTTTCAAATTAATTGATTAGCTTTTCTTATAATGAAAGAGATTTCTTTCATTATAAGAAAAGCCAGACTACCGCCCAGCTTAAAAGAAATTATTCAGCTTTTTGTGCTTCAACATATTTTACAAGATCAGCAACTGTTGTGATGCCTTCTTCAGTTTCAATTTTCACATCAAACTCATCTTCTATTTCATTGATGATTTGGAATAAATCCAAACTATCTGCTTCTAAATCTTCTTGAATATTAGTTGTTAATTGAATTTCATCTTTTTCTTTCCCTAATTCTTCTGCTACGATTTCTTGAATTTTTTCAAATACCATGTTTATTTCCTCCAATTAAATGAATTATTTTATGTTTTATATTGTAAACAGGCCTTAAAGCGTTACTTGGATAACTCCCCAAGTCAAACCACCGCCAAATCCTGAAAACACTAAGTTTTGTGTCCCGTCCAAACGAATTATACCTGCTGATACAGCTTCATCTAATAAAAGTGGAATACTTGCAGCAGACGTATTGCCATATTTATCCATATTCTGTAAAAACCGTTCACGTGGGACTTTCAATTTTCTTGCCACTTTATCCAAAATGCGTGAGTTGGCTTGATGTAAGAGATAAAAATCAATTTTATCCTTATCTTCTGCCACTAATTGGTCAATTGCAGCTACAACATCCCGTGTCGCAAAATCAAAAATTTCACGACCTTCCATCTTAAGATAAGGTGATGCAGTGGGACTTTCGCCTTTAAAAGGACTATCGTTTTTCACATAGCCTGCTGTTAACGACGTACTTCTAGTACCGTCAGCTTGTAAATTTTCCTTTTTGATCATTGGAACATCACTTGCTTCTAGTAATACTCCAGCAGCTCCATCACCAAACAAAACTGCTGTCGTGCGATCTTGCCAATCCAGACATTTAGAAAGAACCTCGCCACCAATTACTAACCCCTTTTGCGCTGTTGTTTGAATTAACTTCTCCGCTACGGATAAGGCGTATACAAATCCTGAACATGCTGCAGATAAATCAAAGGCAAAAGCGTTGTTAGCTCCAATCGCTCCTTGTACAAGACAAGCTACAGAAGGTGTGGCGTAATCCGGTGTCATTGTCGCTACGATAATAAAATCTAAATCATTAGCAGTAATTTGACTTTTTAAAAGTAATTTTTCTGCAACGCCAATACATAGGTCAGAAGTATTCTCAGTTGTGGCAATGCGGCGTTCCAAAATGCCGGTCCGGCTTTTAATCCACTCATCTGATGTCGCCATAATTTGTGCTAAATCATCATTTTTAATAATTTGGGTTGGAACAAAACTTGCCGTAGCTGTAATTTTTCCGTATTTTCTCATCTTCACACTCACTTATACTCTTGTAAAAAATCATGGAGATTTTTTAAAGCCTTTAATAAAGTTGCTTCCTCATCACTATCCATCCCTGTTAAGACCCGCTTGATCATTTGACGATGGAAATACTGATGTACGCGAAATAGTAGCTTACCCTTTTTAGTCAAACCGAGCTTGACAACTCGTCGATCATCTTCACTACGAATACGTTCGACATAACCTTTTTTAACTAACCGATTGATGGCGGTAGTTAATGTCCCCACCGTGATGGAAAGTTCTTTTGCCACTTCGGAAGTGGTCTTTTTTTTATACATGCCAATAGCTTCAATCGTGTGCATTTCCGTAATACTCAAATCATTAAACTGCGATTTTTGCAGCTCAGATTCTTCAATAGTTAAAATATCATTGAAGACACTCACGAGATAGTCATTGACTGTTTCCAGATCTTTATCCACACACTCACCATCCAAATTAGTTTGATTATCAAATCATTTGACTATCAAAATATATTATAACTTTTTTTAAAATGCAATACTTTTTTGTAATTTTTTTATTTTTCTAAAGCTATCTTCACCTATTTATGATTTTAGCGCGGATATTTTAAAAATTTATTGACAAGTGTTCAGACGAAAGCTAGTATTTAATTTAGTTTGAAAATCAAAGTATTTTATTAAGGAGATTATTATGAAATTAACACCAGTTGCAATTGGTGACTTAAATTTAAAAATTCCAATTATCCAAGGCGGAATGGGTATTGGCGTAAGCCTCTCCCGTTTGGCTGGTAGCGTGGCAAAAGAAGGCGGAATGGGCATTATCTCTTGCGCCCAGATTGGCTTTAGTGATTCACTTTTTGAACGCGCGCCCTTTAAAGCCAACATGAAAGCCATTGAAGAACAATACCATGCTGCTAAAACAATCGCAGGTACAGGTATTGTTGGTTTCAATATTATGTGCGCTACATTCAAATATGAGAAATACGTGCAGCGTTGTGTTGAAGTCGGCGCCGATGTAATTATTTCCGGAGCTGGTTTACCTATTCATTTACCTGAATTAGTGGCAAATTCCAAAACGAAGATTGCACCTATCGTCTCTTCTGAAAAGGCAGCTAAAGTCTTGTTGCGAACTTGGGCTAAACGCTACAATCGGACAGCAGATTTTTTAGTGATTGAAGGACCTGAAGCCGGAGGGCATTTGGGATTTAAGTACGACGGCATTCAAAAAGCCATTGATGAAATGGATGAAGAAGTAAAAAAAATCGTCGCAGTTGCAAAAGAATACGGTGAAAAATTCAATTGTAAAATTCCAGTATTTTTTGCCGGAGGTGTGTATGATCGCAATGATATCGACCATTATTTAAGTCTTGGTTGTGCAGGTGTACAAATGGCAACTCGGTTTGTGGTAACAGAGGAATGCGATGCTCCTATTGCATATAAAGAAAGCTATTTAAACGCAACCCAAGCCGATATCAAAATCATTAAAAGTCCAGTTGGGATGCCAGGCCGCGCAATTGAAAACGAATTTACCCGGACAATTAAAACAAAACAAATCCCAATTACAAAATGCCGCAGCTGTCTTTCCCGTGATCATTGCGATCGTAAAACTATCCCTTATTGCATTACGGAAATGTTGTTAAACAGCGTAACGAAAAATCCTAATCAAGGCTTAGTTTTTGCTGGCAGCAATGTTTTTAAAGTAAACGAAATGACTACTGTGCCCCTTTTGATGAAAGAATTGAGTAAATAAAAAGCACGAGAGGATAATCCTCTCGTGCTTTTTATTACGATTATTGAATTAAATCATAGATTTCCATTGCCACGATATCAATATTATCGAATTGATAGTGCTGTTGGGTATCTGTTTCTGTCAATTCAAATGTTTCAGTTGATTTATCGTAAGTCACAGTACATTTTTCAACGCCCTCTTTTTCAAAACGGCGGACTTGGATTTCATTATCGGTTGCTTCAGTCATCGCTTCAAGACGTTTGATAATGGCAACTAATTGTGAACTTGTCATGGGGAAAGCCTCCTTTTTCTCAACTTCTGTTATATTGTATCAAAAGCGTTAGCAGCTTGCATTGATTTTTACAAAAAAATCATACTTTTTTGTAAAAACCTTAGTTTCCCCACCATAATTTAATCAAAGCCTGTGTTCCATCATTTTCATAACCCATTTTAGCCAACAACTCGTATAAACGTGTCGCTTCTTTTGTCGCCGGTAAATCAATTTCCATTTTTTCGGCTTCAGCTAAAGCAATTTTTAGATCTTTTATAAAATGCTTAACAAAAAAACCAGGAGTATAGTCTTCTTTCAAAATACGCGGTGCATAATTTGCTAATGACCAATTTGCGGCACTGCCACCACCGACGGTTTCAATAACTTTTGTCAAATCCAAATTTGCAGATTTCGCATAAACAAGCATTTCTGTCATACCGGTCATAGTTCCCGCAATCATAATTTGATTCGCCATTTTAGTATGCTGTCCTTTACCAGGGCCACCATGTAGTGCATAACTTTTACCAATTATTTTAAAAAGCGGTAAAACTTTTTCATAAGCAGATTGTGTGCCCCCTACCATAATCGTTAAAGTAGCATTTTTTGCGCCCAAGTCACCTCCGGAAACCGGTGCATCCAGTGCTGATGCTCCTTTTTGCATCGCGGTGTGAGCAATTTTGTCTGCTAATGAAGGCGTACTTGTTGTCATATCCACTAAAATTTTTCCTTTTACTTCCGCAGTAAAAATTCCGTTTTCTCCATAATAAATTTCTTCCACATCTTGCGGATAGCCGACAATCGAAAATATCACATCTGCACTTTCAGCGACTGCTTTTGGTGTATCACGCCAAATCGCACCTTTTTCCACGATTTGATCAGCCTTGCTTTTCGTACGATTATAAACATACACTTCATTACCGGCCGCTAATAAATGAGATGCCATAGAATGTCCCATAACACCGATACCAATAAAACCAATCTTCATTTTCTATCATCCTCTCAACGTAACAAACAAAAAAATCACAACTTTAGTATAAGCTAAAGCAGTGATTTTTTCTTGTAATATGGCTGTAATTAATTGGAAGTTCGTTTAAAAGAATATAATTTAACTTTAATTTTTTGCATTGTGGGTTCTGTTTCTTTTTCTAATGATAAATTCGCATAATACGCAATCATATCATGGTAAAAATCTAGCATGGATTCACCAAAGTGGGTGGCAGAAATTTCATATAATTTATTTGATAGCTTTTGCGGATCAGATCTGAGACCACTTGCAATGTAATTCAAAACAGCGTCTGCAAAATCATCATCAGAAGCAAAAGTCACCCCAAAAGAAGAATCATCTATTAGATTATTCAAATAATCATTTCCCTCCACCACTAAGGGTGTACCTGCAGCCATCGCTTCAGTATAGGTCAAACCTTGTGTCTCTGACGTTGAGGCACTGACAAAGTAATCCGCAGCATGGTAATAAAGGGCAACTTCGTCATTAGGAACTTCTCCGACAAAACAAACATAATCTCCTAAATTCAAACTTTGAACAAGTTCTTTTAATTCTTCAGTATAAGGTCCTTTACCCACAATAACCAAACGCGTCTGAGGCAATTGTGCAATAACTTTTGGCAAACCGTGAATAATAGCTTGAATATTTTTTTCATAAGAAATACGGCTCAATGATAATAACATGATTTGGTTATCTGTAATTCCCAATTCTCGCCTTAACGCTTCTTTCATTTCACTTGTAATGTCTGGCCGCTCGAATTTTTCTAACTCAATTCCAGTGGGAATGACGCGCATGGGGGAAGTGACGCCATAACCTCTTAAAGTATCAATCACTCGCTCACTTGGGCACACTACACCAGTGGTATGGTTTGCAAACAAACGCGAGAAATATTTAACATGGGATTGCCGTACTACTTTACCTTTCGCAATATAATGTAAATAATCTTCATACATTGTATGATACGTGTGAATGACTGGTACCTTCAATTTTTTCCCTACCATTTTACCTAAAAGACCAGCGCCAAATTCTGTATGGGTATGAATTAAATCCAACTCCAATTCTTTTGCAATCAGATAAGCATACCACATTCCTCTCACCACAATTCGACGATCTTTAAAAGAAACAAAAGGAACACTTGGCATACGAATTATATCTTCTTCAATACCAGTTGCATTGGGATCTGTCGTGGTGAAAATATAGACTTCATGCCCCTTTTTTTCCAACTCGGTCTTTAATGTTTTAATTGATGTTGCTACACCGCTAACTTGCGGAAAATAGGTATCTGTAAAAAACCCGATTTTCACAGTCTTTCCTCCAAACTATCTCGCTGTAACTTATACAGTTAACCAACAACTTTTCTATAGTGTATCACAGCTTTATCATACTTTAATCAAACTATAGTCCTATTTCAAATTACATTTTAGCGTTAAATCGCCTAAAATAGCAATGAAAAAAGGACAAGTGACAAACTCGTTAGATGGCTCTCTTAGTACTAGCTGTTTAAATCATCAATTTCTTCAAAAACACCTCGAAATTCCCATCACAACTCTATCAGCAGAGACCGCCATTTTAATGTTTCTTCTTATTTATTCATTTCTTAGCACAAGTACCTGCCTTTTATTTCTAATTATCTAGGTTTGTTTTGATTTCCTCTTTTTATCAAACTTTGATTCTTTACTTTAGCATAACATATAAGAAAATACTTTTCTTTTATTAAGCTATTAAAAAGGGAAGTTTGAAGATTTGTCCTTTTATTAAAAATTTAAAAACAAAAAAACCCCAGAGAAAAATCTCCGAGGTAAAAAATAATTTTTATTTTACAGCTTCTTCTACTAATTCAATGACTTCTTCCATTGTATCGCAGTCATTTAATGCTTTATCAGCAAGAACTTTCATATCTTCAGTAGATAAACGTTTCATTAAGCTGCGTGTTTTAAGAACTGATGTTGCGCTCATTGAGAATTCATCTAAGCCCATGCCCATCAAAATTGGCACAGCAGTTTGATCGCCGGCCATTTCACCACACATACCAGCCCATTTACCTTCAGCATGAGCCGAATCAATTACGTTTTTAATTAAACGTAAGATAGATGGGTTATATGGTTGGTAAAGATAAGACACACGTTCGTTCATACGGTCTGCAGCCATAGTATATTGGATTAAATCATTTGTACCAATACTGAAGAAGTCTACTTCTTTGGCAAATTTGTCTGCTAAGACAGCTGCCGCAGGAATTTCAATCATAATACCAACTTGGATTGTATCAGAAACTGTTACACCTTCGTTGATTAATTTTTGACGTTCTTCATCATACATTTTTTTAGCTGCTCTGAATTCTTTCAACGTTGCGACCATCGGGAACATAATGCGTAAGTTACCAAAAGCAGAGGCACGTAACAAAGCACGTAACTGTGTTCGGAACATGTCGTCGCCTAATTCAGATAAACTGATACGCAATGCACGATAACCTAAGAAAGGATTCATTTCATGCGGTAAAGTTAAGTATGGTAATTCCTTATCCCCGCCGATATCCATTGTCCGAACAACGACTGGTTTATCACCCATACCTTCTAGAACTGCTTTGTAGGCTTCAAATTGATCTTCTTCAGTTGGAAAATCAGGTGAATCCATATAAAGAAATTCTGTTCTATATAGACCGATTGCTTCAGCGCCATTGTTGTGTACACCTTCTAAATCTTTTGGTGTACCAATATTAGCAGCTAATTCAAAGTGTTTACCATCAGCAGTGACAGTATCCGCTTCTTTTAGCTTTTCCCATTCGGCTTTTTGGGCAGCGAAATCTGCACCAGCTTTTTGGAATTCGGCTTTTTGTTCTTCAGTTGGATCAATGATAACATCGCCAATAATACCGTTAACAGCTAGAATATCGCCTGCTTTAACTTTAGCCGTAATTTCTTTTGTTCCAACAATCGCAGGAATTTCAAGAGAACGCGCCATAATTGCAGAGTGAGAAGTTCGTCCGCCAATGTCAGTAACAAAAGCTTTAACGAATTTCCGATCTAATTGTGCAGTATCACTTGGTGTTAAGTCATGGGCAACCACGACAACTTCTTCATTAATCATTGAAGGGTTTGGTAAAGTAACCCCTAATAAGTGTGCTAAGACACGTTTGGCAACGTCACGGATATCAGCTGCGCGTTCTTGCATGTAAGCATTATCATCCATTGCTTCAAACATGCCAATGTACATGTCAGTAACTTCTTTCAATGCAGATTCTGCATTGACTTTGTTATCTTTCACGTTTTGTTTAATTTGACCAATCATTTCAGGGTCAGATAAGACCATTAAATGAGCGTCAAATACTTGAGCTTCTGCTTCGCCCAAACTTTGCGCTGCTTTTTCCCGAATTTGTTGTAATTCTTCAGTAGATTTTGCTAAAGCATCGTCTAATCTTTTTGCTTCTGCTTCCGTATCATCTACAGAAATTTTGTTAAAGGATAAATCCGGTTGAACTAGCAGGTAAGCTTTCGCAACGGCAACTCCGTCACTTGCGGCGATCCCTTTTAGCATTTCAACCATTATTCAGATAATCCTTCTTTCTTCATTGTTTCAACGATTGCAGCCATTGCATCTGCTTCGTCAGCACCTTCAGCTGTGATTGTTACGTCAGAACCTTGGCCAACACCAAGAGACATAACGCCCATGATAGATTTAAGATTTACAGATTTACCTTTGTACTCTAAGTTAATGTCAGAGTTAAATTTGCTAGCAGTTTGTACTAATAATGTAGCGGGACGTGCGTGAATCCCTGTTTCTGCAACTACGTGAAAATCTTTTTTTTCCATATTAATCGGTCTCCTTTGTGAAACAAGTTTTTTGTGAGGGTTTTCTTTTTTAATAGTCAAAACAAATCATCAAAAAAGGCCCTTTCAACTGTTAAGATTACCATTTTTTTTACAATCGTACAACCGTTTTCTCTCATAATCACTAAAAGATATCTAGTCCAATTGCATTTAAAATTATTCTGCCATTATTTAGAGCAACAAGGATACTGAGTTAATACTGACAATTCTATAAATGACACGTAGTACGCAAAATGAAATGATAAAATCATGTTCTCTCTACCTTTATCTCTCTTTTATCTCTCTTTTTTTCAGCAGACAAATTACTTGCGCCATTCAAGAATTTTAGTATAATATAGCTATGGTCAATAAAGGTCAAAGATAACTTTGACTTGACCTTGCTTTTTAGGTGTATCTTTTTACTCAATAAAAAAAGCGCGTTACAATAATAATTGAAAGTAAATCCATGAAAGGTCGTGAATTATTTATGCTTTGTCAAAACTGTGGCAAAAATGAAGCAACCATTCATTTATACGCAAATGTAAATGGCCAAAGAAAACAATTGGACTACTGCCAAAGTTGTTACCAAAAATTGAAGAATCAAACTGGTAATCAAACAAATATGATGGCACAAGATCCATTTGGCTTTGGAAGTCTTGATGATTTATTCCGCCAAATGTCTCAACAAATGCAACCAAGAAATGCTGGCGAACAAACTCCGCCTACACAATTTGGCGGCGGCAACAACTTTAATGGCGGTCAACCTCCTCGTCAAAACCCAGGTGCCAATGGTCTTTTAGGAGACTATGGTATTAATATTACCGAGCAAGCTCGCAATGGTGACATCGATCCTGTTGTCGGACGTGACGACGAAATTAAACGTGTTATTGAAATTTTGAATCGTCGGACAAAAAATAATCCTGTTTTAATTGGTGAACCTGGTGTTGGTAAAACAGCCGTTGTCGAAGGTTTAGCACAAAAAATTGTGGACGGTGACGTACCTCAAAAATTAATGGACAAAGAAGTAATTCGTTTAGACGTTGCTTCATTAGTTCAAGGAACAGGCATTCGGGGACAATTTGAAGAACGAATGCAAAAATTAATTGATGAAATTAAACAAGCTGAAAATGTTATCCTATTTATTGATGAAGTCCATGAAATTGTTGGCGCTGGTTCTGCCGGCGATGGCAATATGGATGCTGGCAATATTTTGAAACCAGCTTTAGCTCGTGGCGAACTGCAAATGGTTGGTGCTACAACCTTAAATGAATACCGCATTATTGAAAAAGATGCCGCACTAGAACGTCGAATGCAACCTGTACGCGTGGATGAACCTTCTGTTGAAGAAACCATTGCGATTTTAAAAGGTTTGCAACCTCGTTATGAAGATTATCATCATGTAAAATATACAGATGAAGCGATAAAAGCAGCAGCTATTCTCTCCAATCGTTATATTCAAGACCGATTCTTACCAGATAAAGCGATTGATTTATTGGATGAAACAGGTTCTAAGAAAAACTTAACCATTCAATTAGTGGATCCAAAAGCAATTGAAAAGAAACTGCAAGACGCGCAAGCGCAAAAACAACAAGCATCCCAAGAAGAAGATTTTGAAAAAGCTGCTTACTATCGCGATCAAATTAACAAATTAGAAGAAATGAAAAACAAACAAATCAGTGACGAAGAAACCCCAACAATCACTGAAAAAGATATGGAACAAATTGTTGAAGAACGGACCGGTATTCCAGTTGGAGAATTAAAAGAAAAAGAACAAACCCAATTGAAAAATCTTAGCCATGACTTAAAAGAACATGTTATTGGTCAAGATGAAGCCATTGATAAAGTAGCCAAAGCGATTCGTCGTAATCGCGTGGGATTAAGCAAAAAGAATCGTCCCATTGGTTCATTTTTATTTGTCGGACCTACTGGTGTTGGTAAAACAGAATTAGCAAAACAACTTGCTTATGAAATGTTCGGTTCAGAAGATTCAATGATTCGCTTTGATATGTCTGAATACATGGAAAAACATAGTGTGGCAAAACTAATTGGTTCTCCTCCAGGCTATGTTGGTTATGAAGAAGCCGGTCAATTGACTGAAAAAGTTCGTCGTAATCCATACAGTTTGATTTTATTAGACGAAATTGAAAAAGCGCATCCAGATGTTTTGCATATGTTCTTGCAAATTTTAGATGATGGTCGCTTGACAGATGCCCAAGGTCGAACTGTTAGCTTCAAAGATACTTTGATTATCATGACAAGTAATGCTGGCACTGGCAATGTTGAAGCAAGTGTTGGTTTTGGAGCAGCCAGAGAAGGTATTACTCGCTCTGTTTTAAACCAATTGAATAATTACTTCTCACCTGAATTTCTAAACCGTTTTGACGGCATTATTGAATTCAAAGCTTTAAGTAAAGAAAACTTGCTGCACATCGTAGAATTAATGTTAAAAGAAGTAAACGATATGTTAGCATCTCAACACCTTCACATTACTGTACCAAAAGATGTGGAAGAAAAATTAGTCGATTTAGGCTACAATCCCGCTATGGGTGCACGTCCATTACGCCGTACTATTCAAGATCAAATTGAAGATGGTATTGCAGAGTACTATTTGGATCATCCTAAAGCAAAAGAACTTGAAGCACGTTTAACCGAAGATGGTAAAATCGAAGTTACGCAGACACAAAACAAAGCAAATGATGAAGCAAAAGAACAAACAGAAACCCCCGAAGAATAATAGTACTAAACTCATAATCTAGTCGAATTATACTAGATTATGAGTTTTTTTGTTTACCTTTGAAAGAAATTGCTACCATAAATAAACACGTAATCTGACAAACTTTGTTATCTTTTCAAGTGTAATCACTTTTCTTATCGCCTTTTGAACCGTATAATAATAGATGAGTTAGTTCAAACTTGCCTTGAAGGAGTGAACCAGATGAAATTAATCAACGTAACCAATAGTCACTCGCGTTTGGTGCGCAATCAATTGGAGAATACAGATGCCGAATTGGTGAAAGTTTATACGGCTGGTAATTCTACTGTAGTATATACGGTAGCACCCAACCATAATGAAATTTTATTGATTAATAAAAAGCGCAACCTGAATGAACGTGAAATTAATGAAGTAAAAGAATATTTTTTAAAAAAATTGCCCTCAGGTAGCTATGAGCCAGATACTATTACCCAGATTGAGTTACCAGGTCTCGTTGAAATTTCCATTAAAACAAATCAACTCAGTAATAATGCCTCATAAAAAAGAAGGTACGGGCTAGCCCGTACCTTCTTTTTTATCTTAAGAAATCTGTAAACGAATCTTTTGCTCTTTTTGTTTTTCTTTAAAAATGTGAAATAAGAAGTCATCGGTAGCATCAAATGATCCTTCCCCTTCCACAATCCAATATTGATAATTATTTGCAGGTACTAAAGAAGCTGAGCACGTAATAATTGCATCGTATTTTTCATTGGAAGCTGTATTCATCAAAGAATACTCCACAAAAGGTAAATCTTCAATTCGTTTTATCAAAGAATACAAAAGGAAATGGTTGGGAAAACCAATAATACCCACTTTAATTTTTTCCGTTTTTTCACTTCGTTCCACCTGTGGTAAACTTACCAAAGTCAAAAGATTAATTAAGTCATCACTTTCTTCATTATCCAAGACATTAGCGATATAACCTTGTAAAATTTCATAGTTTGGATGTTGAATTTTTAAACTGTCCAAAATAAAATCCAAATTTTTAGGCGCTTTTCCTTGAAATAACTGTTGTCGCAAGAAGATAGTTTGATAATTTATTAAGAGTAATTCTTGTTTACTGCGAGAAAAATCTTGAAAATAAGGCGCCATTTTTGTCAAAAAGATTTTGGCTTTTTCTTTTGTTACAGTCAAATTTTTATAATTTTTTCTAACATAAGGTAAACGCGGATCATTGTCTGAAAAATATTGGGGCCAATAAAAAATCATATAAGCTACAAAATTAGCCTCTCTTTCGCGATATGTTTCCGCTACACCACTTTGATTCAATTTTTGTTTAAAACGTGCGTTTAGTGCTGTCGGATATAAGAAATGGTTAATTTCAGGTTCATCTACATAATAACCCATACTAGTTCGCAATAAACTAATTGCCTGGTAAAAAATAAATTCTCTTTGCTCAAAATATTTCAAATACATTAAATCATTTTCATCAAGGAGCATATTTAAATCCATATTTTGTTTCTCAAAATATTGAAACAACTCCGTACCAAAATCAACCATCCAAAGAAAGTTAAAATACATAATTCTAACTAATGCTTCACGTCCAGTAACATCCATTTGTAAACAATTTAAACGAATTCCTTTATCTTTCAAATAAGCGACTAAAGGCTTCAAGCGGCGCATCAAAGAGGACTGACTGAGTTCAGTTAATCGTCCAAACTCTTTTAGATCCATTTGCGGTTGTAACAATGTCGCCAACAAAACACGATAAGGAACACTATTTTGTAGAAGAAATTGACGATAACTATGAAGTTTTGGCAGATTCCCATCAATTTGAATTTTTTCTTTTTCAGTGAATAGAACATAACCTGTCTCTAAATCTATTAAATCCTGATTCATTTGCGTCAATAAATTAGCCGTTTTGATATGAGAAAAACCGGTATATTTTTCAAAATAATGAATTGGATACAATCCTCGATCTAAGTCCAACATATGTTTAAATAACATAATCTTATTCTGTGCTGGATCATCTAATAAAATATCTTCTAACATTTTATGTCCCCTTTTAAGTTTATATCCTATGATAGCACAAATGTGATTTATTTTGCTAGATGATTATGTTTCACTAAAAAAAATTCTCAATTTCTATTGGTTATAAAAGCTTTTTTGCATTTTATCTACCTTTTAAATTACAAAAATGGTTTGAGGCAAATTGAAAAGACACTGGGTAGATAAACAACACGACATCTTTATCTCTTACATCAAACTCTGCTAATTCACTCTTTTGGGTAGTTGTCGTATTGAAGATGGAGTGTCCTCTTTTGCATCAATTTCTCTATTTTTACCTTACTTGATTATGCAAAAAAGGGGGAACCATTCTGAAGTAAAATTCTATTTTTATATAATTTTTTAATACGAAATTTACACCCTAATTCACCCATCCAAACATCTATTAACTGTTAGATATCCGCGGTAATCTCTTACCGAGTATCTCCATCACTATTCTTTGAAAAGTAGAAAATCAATCAACATCTTGCTACTTTAAAAATCATAACTTACTTTATAATCCGCGGAGCTCTCCTCCTCTTTGTTCCTTCTTCAGATCCAATTTCGCCCGTCGTCTTTCCATTTCGTTATTCTATCGACAACTTGTCTTATCACTACTTTTTAGACATTGGTCAATTATGCTTTCCCCATTCAATTTTCTTAATAATAAAATTAGCAACATGTCTCAGAATGAAGGATTTTGTCTACTCTTCATCTTCTCCAAAAAAAAGATTCGACCAGTGGTATAAAAACAAGTTGCTAAATTTCAGCTTTTAATTTTTAACTTTCATTTATGCTAACTTTGCTAATCTGTTGTTGAGATGAAGGAGGTTATAGTATGAAATTGAAAAATACATTTCAAAGACGAGAAACAAAATATTTATTAACGTATCAACAGTATGAAGAATTACGAGATAAAATGACACCTTTTATGGCAGAAGACCAGTATGGATTACATACAATTCAATCATTATATTGCGATACTCGTGATTTTTCGTTAATTCGGCAATCGATTGAAAAACCTATCTATAAGGAAAAATTTCGCTTGAGGAGTTATGGTACGCCTACTGCGGATAGTGTGGCATTTTTAGAAATCAAAAAGAAAGTAAAGAAAGTGGTCTATAAGAGACGGCTAGCAATTCCCTATCAGATGGCCAAACATTATCTTGAATATCCACAAAAAATTCCATGCAAGACGATTCAAGAGCAACAATTAATGAACGAAATTCAGTATCTTTATGCCGGAAAAAATTTGGAACCAAAAGTGCTGATTGCCTATGATCGTCGTGCTTTTTTTAGTCAAAAACCTGAACTTGAAGATTTTCGTATCACTTTTGATTTTAATATTCGCTATCGCGATAAGGACTTGGATTTAGCTTTAGGCGATTTAGGAGAACGTATAGCGCCTGAGATTGATGTATTGATGGAGGTAAAAGCTTTAGGAGCATATCCGTTATGGTTCAGTCATCTCTTAGCAAATTTGAAGATTTATAAAGGATCATTTTCGAAATACGCACAGATTTACCAGCGCGTGCTGTGGCCTAAACAAGCAATGAATGTAAAATTAGGAGGAAAAAAATATGTTGTCTAGTTTATTAGTGGAACAAACAAGTGAAACAGTCACGTTAATTGATTTATTACTTTGTACGAGTGCTTCTGTATTATTGGGGCTCTTAGTGGCGTTGATTCATATGTATCGCAACGTTTACACCAAAAATTTTGTGATTACTTTAGCAGTGTTACCTGTTCTCGTACAATTGGTTATTATGTTGGTCAACGGTAATCTCGGAACCGGTATGGCGGTATTAGGAGCCTTTAGTTTAATTCGTTTTCGCTCTGTTGCAGGAGGAGCTCGTGAAATTACAAGTATCTTTTGGTCAATGGGCATTGGTTTAGCTACTGGTATGGGTTATATAGGCTATATTGTCATTTTCTCTGTTATCACAAGTATCTTGGTTATCATTCTACAAGGAACCCGCTTCGGTGAAAATAACAAAGTAGCAGAACGTGAAATTAAAATCACGATTCCTGAAGATTTGGATTATCCAGAACTATTTGATGATATTTTTGAAAAATTTACTTATCAATACTCAATGGAATCTGTTCGTACAACTAATATGGGCTCTTTGTACGAACTACGGTATCGGCTGAAATTGCGAGATGTGGCATTGGAAAAAAATCTATTGGATGAATTACGTGTACGTAATGGTAATTTACCAATTGTTTCTGGTAAAGTCGCAACAGCTAAAGATGAATTATAGGAGGAATAACTATGAAAAAAATATTATCTACGCTTGTAATTTCAAGTGTTATATTAGTAGCGACTGGTTGTGCTACTGAGAATACGGCTACGAAGGCTACCTCTTCAGTGAACGCTAGTACCACTTCCAATACCGCTACCTCTTCAACAAGAATGACACAATTAAGTACGGATGAAACAACCAAATATGGTACCTACGATGAGGAAGATTTTGATACTAGCTATGATGAAGCTACGAGCACCAAAATCCAATTGGATGGCACAAGTGCAACCATTGAGGGAGATGGAGCGAATGTGAAGAAAGGAACGATCACAATCTCTTCGGCCGGAACGTACGTTTTAAGTGGAAATTTTAGCGGACAAATCTTAGTGAGTGCGACAAATCAAGATAAAATTCATCTTATACTAAATGGTGTCAAGATTAAGAACGAAGGCTCAGCACTCTATATCGAACAAGCGGATAAAACCATTGTCACCTTAGCAGCTGGCACGACCAATACCTTAACAGATAGTACCAATTATACGTTTGCTACAGGTGAAAATGAACCAGATGCCACACTTTTCAGTAAAGACGATCTAACGTTAAACGGAACAGGAACGTTAGGTGTCACGGGGAATTATAAAAACGGTATCCGTGGTAAAGATGATGTGATAATTACTGGCGGAACCTATAATATCACCGCTAAGAATACAGCGATTAAAGCTAAAGATGGTCTATCAATTGCTGCAGGAAATTTCGATTTGACTACTTCTGAAGGTGATGGTCTGCAAACCAATAATTCGACCGATACGGATAAAGGCTGGATTGCTATTGACGGCGGAATTTTTAAAATTGACGCAGGACGTGACGGCATCCAAGCTGAAACAAATTTGAGCATTCGGACTGCCACGATGACAATCAAAACAGCAGATGGTGCTACTAGTACGGATTTGGATACCGAAGAAAGCTACAAAGGACTTAAAGCTGGTAAGGCGATGCACGTAGATGATGGGAATTTCACTATCAATAGTGCAGATGATGCCATGCATAGTAACGATACAATCACGATTGACGGTGGTACGTGGACATTGTCAACAGGAGATGACGGCATTCACGCCGATAATGAATTGACTCTAAATGACGGAAATATCACGGTTAGTCACTCGTATGAAGGCTATGAAAGTGCTGTAATTACATTCAACGGTGGTACGCATGTCATCCATTCAGATGATGATGGTGTCAACGCGGGTGGTGGTAGTGATACAGCTGAAGAAACAGGTATGTTCGGTTCAGATAGTTTTGGTGGCTCTGAGAGCGGACCTGGCGGAGGCGACCAGGCAGACGATAGTAAGAAAATCATTATAAACGACGGAGCCATTACCGTCCATGGGGAAGGAGATGGTTTGGATAGTAATGGAAATATTACTATGACAGGGGGCACAGTTTATGTAGATGGGCCAAGCGGCGGCGGAAATGGCTCCTTAGACTACAACGGAGATTTTCTTCAAAACGGCGGTGTCTTAATTGCTACAGGTACAGCCGACATGGCGCAAACGACCAGTACAGATTCTAAACAAAAGGGTTTAGCCCTTTACCTTGACAATACGCAACAGGAAACTGTTGCGTTTCAAATTGGCGATACCATTTATGGTGTGTCCCCAGAAAAATCATTTGCCTTTTTATTTATTTCAACGCCTGAAATGAATGATATAAATAGTGTGACAATCACATTAGGTGGTGAAATTTCTGATACAAAAAATATCGCAACAGATGCTTCGGCTGGCGATACAAAACTTGGTACTTACGACTTAGCCGATACAATTACTTCAGTAGACCAATCTGGGAATGCTGTCAGTGGAAATCAAATGGGAATGAGTATGACGCCTGGCAATGGTGGACGTTAATTTAAAAGAGGCTGTGACAAAAATTTGTCACAGCCTCTTTTAGTTTTTTTCTGATGACAACATTTTGATGCGCTAGTAAAGTAGCCTGCCATATTATCAATTTACTCCGATAATTTTTAATCGTTATTTTGGAGAAGCCACGCATGGTGATGTCCAAACAAAACTCTTCTATTCCTTCATTCCAGTCCATTAAAATAACCCCTTTTCCATCAACTTCTGATAGAAAAGAGGTTATAAACTATCCAATAGTCCGCGTTTATTTGAAGTAAATCTCAATTTAACATTCCAGAAACATTGTTAAACCAATGCTTTTTACATCAAACTCTTCAACTGCACATCGGGATACTTGTCAGCAAACCAGCGTTCGGCAAATTGATTTTCAAATAAGAATAATGGTTGGTCAAAACGATCCCGCGCCAAAATATTTCGTGATGAACCCATTTTTTCATCCAATTGTTCAGGGTCAATCCAACGGGCAATTTTGTGCCCCATCGGTGTCATCACCACTTCAGCGTTGTATTCGTTTTTCATTCGGTATTGGAATACTTCAAACTGCAATTGACCGACAGCACCGATTACATATTCATCGGTTAAATAAGTCCGATACATCTGAATTGCACCTTCTTGAACCAGTTGTTGAATTCCCTTATGGAAAGATTTTTGCTTCATGACATTTTTTGCTTGAACCTTCATGAATAATTCCGGTGTAAATGACGGTAATTCTTCATAAGCCACTTTTAATTTACCTTCATAAAGGGTATCACCAATTTGATAATTGCCGGTATCATAGACCCCGATAATATCGCCTGCTACTGCTTCTTGGATATTTTCTCTGGCATCCGCCATAAATTGCGTCACATTACTCAATTTCATTTTTTTCCCGGTTCGTTCCAAAGTAATATCCATTCCTCGTTCAAAAGTGCCTGAACAAATTCGAACAAAGGCAATACGGTCGCGATGAGCCGGATTCATATTAGCTTGAATTTTAAAGACAAAACCAGAAAATTCAGGTTCATATGGACTGACTTCATCTCCTGCTTCTGTTTTATGCCCATAAGGTGATGGTGCAAACTCTAAAAATGTTTCCAAGAAGGTTTGGACACCAAAATTCGTCAATGCTGAACCAAAGAAGACAGGAGTCTGTTCTCCACGAGCAATTTTTTTAGGATCAAAACTATCGCCAGCTTCTTTGACTAATTCTACTTCTTCTAAGACCTGATCATATAAGCCACTGCCCCGGAAAGGATGATCTGCAGGAATTTCTCCTTCTTCATTTAATGGAATTAAACGTTCACCACCGTAATTTTCTGGGCGATATAATTCAACGCGTTCATTATATATATCATATAGTCCTTCTAAACCTTTACCCATCCCAATTGGCCAGTTCATCGGATACGATTCGATTTGCAACAAATCTTCTAATTCCTCTAATAATTCTAAAGGTTCACGACCGTCACGGTCCAATTTATTGATGAAAGTAAAAATTGGAATTCCCCGTCTTTTAACAACTTGGAATAACTTTTTCGTTTGGGCTTCAATCCCCTTGGCACTATCGATGACCATTACAGCACTATCGACTGCCATTAACGTGCGATAAGTATCTTCAGAAAAATCTTCGTGTCCGGGAGTATCCAAAATGTTTACCCGCTTATCATCGTAATCAAACTGCATCACCGAACTCGTAACAGAAATTCCCCGTTGTTTTTCAATTTCCATCCAGTCTGATTTGGCAAAATTACCGGTTTTTTTCCCTTTAACGGTTCCAGCTTGGCGAATAGCACCACCAAAAAGTAATAATTGTTCAGTAATTGTCGTTTTCCCAGCATCCGGGTGGGAAATAATCGCAAAAGTACGACGACTATCGACTTCTTTTCTTAAGTTTGGATTATCCATTGCGTTCTCCTTTATTTCGTAAAATTAAAAATGGTCACAACCATTAACATATATTTGGTAATTGAAGTATTCATAAACAACTCTGCTAGTATAGCATGGATTGAAAGTTTCATAAACGATAAAAAAAGGATGTGCTAAAATTTCAGCACATCACTTTCTGGAATTAGCGTCGGGGTTCGTCATCTTCAAATTCTTTACGAAAATGACGTCGTTCTTCTTCTGGTTCCACTTCAATTTCGGGATCACGGAAAATAACACGAATTTTTAAGACACGAGAACCTTCCATCTCCTCTGATATCAGCGTTAGATTATCAACTTCAAAGGAAAGTTTTTCACCTTGATCAGGAATGGTACCTAATGCTGTAATTAAGTAGCCCGCCATTGTATCGACATCACTCATATGCAAGTCTGTGTCAAAAGCTTCATTAAATTCTTCAATCAACATTCGACCTTGAATAATATATTCGTGATCATTTATTTTTTCATAGAGTTTTTCAACTTCATCAGTTTCATCGTCAATTTCGCCTACGATTTCTTCTAAGAGATCTTCTAAGGTTACAACCCCTACCATTCCGCCATATTCATCTAACAGAATAGCCATTTGATTGCGGGTCTTTTTCAATTCATATAGTAAATCATCAATGAAAACTGTTTCTGGTACAAATAACGGTTCTTGTAAAATTTGATGCATATCAATGTTTTCAAACCCAAATTGATAAGCAGCCTTTAACAGGTTTTTCGTATGCAAGACACCAATTACTTTATCTTTATCTTCATTATAAACTGGAATACGAGAATAATTTTCGGACAAAACTTCATTAACGATATCACCAATTGGATCATTAATATCCACCATAAATGCATCTGTACGCGGCACCATCACCTCACGGGCCACTTTTGTATCTAAAGAAAAAACGCCCTGTAACATTTCCAACTCGTCTTCTTCTAAGACACCTTCTGTTTCTAGCATATAGCGCATTTCATCGCGAGTCATTTTAGAATCTTCATCGTCAAAATCCATTGGTGTAATCTTAGCCAACAAGCTGGTAGAAGCGGATAATAACCAAACAAATGGTTTTGCGATGGTTCCAATGACACGTATAACACCAGAAGTAAAGGTCGCCACTTCTTCTGATTTATTTAAGGCAATTCGTTTTGGGTAAAGTTCACCAAAAACAATAGAGACATAAGTCAAAATCGCTAAAACAATGATATTGGCAAGACTTTTAGCGGCAGATCCTCCACCTAAAACCGGGGCCAAGCGAGTGGATAATGCATCTGCTAAAGATGCCCCAGATAAAATATTAACTAACGTAATTCCAACTTGAATCGTGGATAAAAAGTTAGTTGGGTTTTCCAATATTTTGAGTAATTTTTGCGACTTCACGTTGCCTTCTTCAGCTTTTTGTTCCACCCGGTTTTTGTTAATTGAAACAACAGCAATTTCCGATGCTGCCAAAAAGGCATTGATCAATGTTAAAACAATTAATAATAAAAACTGGGCGATCAGCGACTGACTCTCGGGGTCAGAATTCATAATTTCTTTCTCTCCTTATATTTTCATGTTTAAATAGAAAAAAAGCGTGGCACCTGCCACGCTAAAATCGTATCACAAAGGCAAATTCTTTGCAATAAAAACCCTACTACTCTATTTTTGATGTCTCATTTTCTACTAATGTATCCTCATCTCGCTCTTTATCTTCTTTTATCAACTTCACAATAAAAGTAACTAAAACACGACACACGGCATAAAAAGGTACGCCTAAGAAAATTCCTAACAAGCCAGCAATATTTCCTGCAACTAATAAGACTAAAATAATTGTCAAAGGATGGATAGCTAAAGTTTTACCAATTACATTTGGATAAATAATATTACCATCCAACTGTTGAACAATTAAAACAACTACACAACATAGTAAAGCTTTTAAGGGCGAATCAAATACTGTTACTAACACTGCGGGCATTAACCCTAAATATGGCCCTAAATAAGGAATCAAATTTGTCACCCCAGCAATCACACCAAATAAAAAGGCGTAATCTACTCCAATAATCAAATAGCCGATAAAAGTAAATGTAGCAACGAAAACACATTCAATGGCTTGTCCACTAATATATTTAGACAATGTATAATTTAATTTACCTAATAAATCAACGATTTGTGCCCGTCGCTTAACAGGAAAGAAGCGCTCCACATTGGGGACGAGACGATTGCCGTCTTTTAGCATATAAAACAAAATAAAAGGTGCAGTCACAATTATCATGGTAGCATTTGCTACTTGTCCTACGATTGAGCCGATGCTATTTGACAGACTGCTTAAGAAGCGTTGGATAATTGTCCCGTAAGAAATGTCCAGCTTATCAAATTGCGCTTGCAAGTCAATTTGTTTAAAAAATGGGCTTCTTGCCATTTCTCTAATCCATTCTTCTACACTTGCGATAAAAGAAGGAATACTTTCTGCTAACGAAGTAATTTGACTTACAAGACTAGGAATGACACTGCCGATAATCAAGACCAAGGCGCCAATCAAAAGAATGAAAACAAGTACAATACCATAAATCCGTTTTAATTTGACTCTTTTTTCCAATAAGTTCACAATTGGGTTTAATAAATAATATAAAAATCCAGCAATTAAAACGGGGGCAAAAAGGGTAGAAAAAAAAGTACCTATGGGTTTAAAAATGAAATCAATTTTTGTGGAAACAAAAATCAAAGTAGCTAAAATTAGTAGTTCTAGCGACCAAAACATGATTTTTGAATTCTTTAATTTTTCTAACAAGCTATCACTCCTTTGACTAAACAAAACAGTTTACAATTTTGTGATTCTGTTTTAATTTTAGTTGTTACTAATCTTATCAAAAAATAACTCTATTGCAAACTTAAAAGAGTATCATTTTCTGATTATTTTGCACAAATCAAAAAAATAATGAAAGAAGGCGATTTTTTTGCGCATCCTCCAAACGCGAGACACAATGAGTGAGATTTATTTAGCAGCAGTAAAAATTCGTAATCAAGTTTTTGTAAAAGAGCAAAACGTTCCCCTATCGATTGAAATCGATGGCAATGAAGCTTATGCCATTCATTTTGTGTTATATGATGACAATAAAACACCCCTTGCAACAGTTCGGTTATTGCCTATTAATGATGAAATCGTAAAAGTACAACGAATGGCTGTATTAAAAGACTATCGGGGTAAAGGCTTAGGAAAAATATTGCTAAAAGGTGCAGAAGATTTCGCCAAAGAGCATGATTTTAAAGAAATTACTTTAGGAGCACAGTGGCAAGTTCGTAATTTTTATCAAGAAATGGGTTTTAAAGAGCAAGGAGACCCTTTTTATGAAGCTGGAATGAAACATATCACCATGACAAAATTGCTCACAAAATAAACTCCCCAAAATAAATACCCAAAGAAATAGTGTCCTGCTACGAGGATAGCGCATTATTTCTTTGGGTAAATTATTTAGTTAGACTCGCTACATATGCACGCACACCCTCAGCGATTCCTGATGCTACTTTATCTTGAAAATCAGTTTGTTTCATGATAACTAAGTCTTTATCACTATTTAAATAGCCTAACTCTAACAAAATACTAGGCCGATTGGACTGACGCAAGACAAAGTAGTTGCCAACACGAATCCCATTATTATTTAAAGTGAGATTTTTAGCTAATGTACTGTTAAGAATTGTCGCTACAGTTCTGTCATCTTGATAGTAGTAGTAAGTTGTTTGACCGTCCATCCCATTATCGTAATCATATTTATCGTAATGAATACTAATAAATAAATCTGCATTTTCTGCCATTGCTTTATCTGCAATGGTACTTAAGTCAAGATATTTATCTTGCGTGCGCGTATAAGCAACACTAACCCCTAGTTTTTCTAATGCTGATCCAACTTTTTTTACCGTTTGAAGCGTCAATTCTTTTTCAATTAATGTACCATCATCACTTTCGGCACCAGTATCCATCCCGCCGTGTCCCGCATCCAATACTACTTTGAATTGTGCTAATGTAGGGTTTACTTTACGTGAGCTTGTGACGATCTTGGTATTTTCTTTTTTCAGCCAACCAATTTGGCCTTCGTTTGTATTAATCTGTATCCAATCATCCTGACTTGCTAAATAGAGTCCCCACTCGCCACGATATAGTTTTACAACAGTTTCACTCTTTTCAGCCGGGGATTTTTTTAGGGAAACATAGTCATTAGCTGTTTGTGCTTCAGTACTGTATAGTGCCGGATCAACATAAACTTGAACTTTTTTTGAAGCGACGGTTAAAGGGTCTGGCTGCTCAATTTTCAAAAACGAAGATTGCGCCGTTTTTTCTACTGGTTGTTTGATTGCATCACTTTTCGGCTCACTATGCCAAACCAACATGCCTATACCCGCTATACTGATTACTAAAATCATGAAACCTAACTTGGTTTTTGTCTTCATCGAATGTCCAACCTGTATTTTAATTTGATATCTCTATTGTACCTTAAAATCCTTAAATGAACCTAAAAAGACTATCCCACAAAAATGCGGGATAGTCTTTTTATTTTCGTGACAACTGCTTGTAGCGGTCATACCAAATATCGATATAGCCTTCAGAAAAAGGACCTTTACCATTATTAATCCAATCCACTAATATTTTGACGTTTTCTTTTAAGATATAATCAACGTCTTGGGGATAATGCATGAGTTTACTGTGCTGCTCATATTCATCCACGTCTAGTAGCCGCTTTTCACCGTCAGGAAAAACCTTGATATCAAGATCATAATCAATGTACTTCAAGGCCTCCTCATCTAATAAATAAGGTGAAGCTAGATTACAATAATAGGAGACACCTTTTTCACGAATCATGGCAATGACGTTAAACCAACACTTTTTATGAAAATAGACGATTGCGGGTTCTCTGGTTACCCATCGTCTACCATCTGACTCCGTTACGAGTGTGTGGTCGTTTACGCCAATCATCGAATATTCACTGGTTTTTAAAACCATTGTATCTCGCCACGTACGGTGCAAATTGCCATCGTGTTTATAACTTTGAATCGTTACAAACTCGCCTTCTTTTGGAATTTGCATGCTATAACCCTTCCCTTTTAACCATGATGGTATGTTGGGTATGTTTTACACCGACATCGTAATTATTATAGCAATAAAAGTAAGCCTTGACTAGAAATGTTTATTCACTGTTTCCTTTTTTCCAATAGTTCGACTAACTTTTGTTGCGGCTTGGGAAAAACATAGTGGTCAAATTCTTTAATCGCGACAAATTGACTTTTTGAGGGAAGTAAAAAATCGGCTTGCTTGACGCCATAAAAAAGTAAAACGTGCCATTTTAGATGACTAAAAATGTGTTTTATTTCACCCAAGTGGCGCTTTTGCCAGACAACATCTTTCGACAATAACTCTGGTAGCGGAACATCTTCAGCTACAGAAAAAAGATCTAAAACATCAGCTTGTTTACCAAAATTTTTTTGAGCAAATTCAAAAGATTCACGACTAACCTCAATTAATGGAAATGTCCACATTTTTGCCAACAATCCTTCATCTGCTCTTTGAGTTAAGAGGTATTCGCCATTGGCATTTGTAATGGCTGTTGCAAAGTAATAGACATCTTTGGGTTTAGCCGCTTTTGTTTTAACAGGATATTTTTCTTGTTGGCCAGTTTGATAGGCAAAACAAAAGTTTTTTAAAGGACAGCTTTCACAGTCTGGGTTTTTAGGTGTACAAATTCCTGAACCTAAATCCATCAACGCTTGATTAAAATCTCCTGGTGCCGATAACGGTATTAGTCGGCGCAGTACTTGATCAAAAATCTTACGACTAGCTGGTTTTGCAATGTCAGCGTCAATCCCATATAAACGACTCACTACGCGCATGGCATTCCCATCAATAGCAGGCTCCGCTTTTTGAAAAGCAATACTGGCAATTGCTCCGGCAGTGTAAGGGCCAATTCCTTTCAGTGAACCAATCGCTGCAATATCTGTAGGAAAGACACCGTCAAATTCTGTCATGATTTGCTGGGCTGCTTTTTTTAAGTTGCGAGCACGGGAATAATACCCTAACCCTTCCCAGACTTTTAAAAGTTCTTGCTCATCACTTTGTGCAAGCGACGCAATGGTAGGATATTTTGCGGTAAAGCGATAAAAATAATCAATAACTGTGTCCACTCGAGTTTGTTGCAACATAATTTCAGAAATCCAGATAAAATAGGGATCTTGGGTTTGTCGCCAAGGCAGGTTGCGCCGATTTTTTTGGTACCAATCGATAAAAATGGCTTGCAACTTTTTTATTTGTGCTTCATTTAAATACTCATTCTGTCTGTTCATCGATAAATTGCTGAATCTCCTCTAATGAAAAGCCCTTTTGATAAAGACTTTGTTTAATTTTTTGATTACGAATCTGCGGTGCTTTATTTTGATGACGTCGCCACAGTCTTTCGCCAGCTTTTTTTAAAGCTTCTTTTTCTGTTTCTTCATCTACTTCCAGTGACAGACTCTCTAGTACTGCACTTACAATATCGCCATTAAATCCTTTTTGACGCAAAGCTAATTGCAATTTTTGCTTTGTTTCTTTAAAACTTTTATTATGAATTTTTTTGAGCACTTTTTGGGCAGTATGCGTTGCGACTTCAAACTGGGTCTTCTCATCATATAACCAAAGAGCATTTTCAATCACATCTGGGCTGAGTCCTTTTTGACGCAGTTGCTGTTTAATTACTCCCGGTCCTTTATCACTTAAGCGCATTTGCGTTCTGACATAACTTTCACCATAGATTTTATCATCTAAAACTGTTAAGTCTTTTAAGTGTGCGATAATTTTTTCACGATCCAAACTGGGAATTTCACGTTCTCTTAAATAACTTCGTACTTCTTTTTCTGACCGAAGCTGATAACTAATATAATTTAGTGCCAATTGAACGCCCACATCATAATGTGCGTTTTTATTGATTTCATTAATTGTTTTTTCGTCTAATTCCATTCCTTTTAGCAAGCGGAACTTAATCAATAGATCTTCAGAAACTCGTAACGTTTCACCATTAGATAAATCAACCTCATAAAAACCATGTTTTCCTTTTGCCACTCGTGCAACGGTAATCATTTAGAACCCTCCTTTAGCAATTTATTTTAAAATAAATAAATGTAATACTACGCGAATATACGTTTGTAGTGTACCATAAAATCCCCTTTCTCCAAAGCTTTCGGGATTGTTTTGTTTCCTGAAATAGTATGTTAAGATAGCTACAGTAAAATAGAAAAAAGCGGAGATTTAATTTTTAATCACCGAAAACAAGGAGCCATTTATGGAACAAGTTGTAAAACTGGGACAAAAAATTAACGTTACCATCAAACGTTTGGGTATTAATGGAGAAGGAATTGCTTATTTCAAACGCTTAATCATTTTTATTCCCAAAGCTTTACCAGGAGAAAAAGTTACTGCAAAAATTACCAACGTGACTGCAAAATTCGCCGAAGCCGAGATTCAGCAAATTATGAAAAAAAGTCCAGATCGAATTACTGCCCCTTGTGTTTTTTATGATCGTTGCGGAGGTTGTCAGTTACAACACCTGGCTTATCCCAAACAACTGGATTTTAAGCGCGATTTATTGCAACAAGCTTTAACAAAGTTCAAACCGGCCGGGTATAAAAATTATAAACTAAAAGAAACAATCGGGATGGATAATCCTTGGCGTTATCGGAATAAAGCCCAATTTCAACTGCGTTATAATTCACAAAAACGAAAAGCTGAAGCTGGGCTTTATGAAACAGGCTCCCATAATTTAGTCGCAATTGATAATTGTATTGTCCAAGAGCCTGATACCCAAACTGTTATTAATACTGCTTTACAATTAGTTAATAAATATCAAATTCCAATTTACGACGAAAAGAAAAATAGTGGAATTTTAAAAACGTTAATGGTGCGAAAAGGTGTTCAAACAGGTGAAGTCCAGTTGGTATTTATTACCCATACGAATAAATTACCACAAAAAAATAGTTTGATTCGTGAATTAACCCAACGGCTCCCTTTTCTTGTTTCCATTATGCAAAATGTGCAAAGTAAAAAAACTTCGCTAGTTATGGGTGATAGTACGGAACTTTTATGGGGCAAAGAAAGTATTGCCGAATCTTTAGATGAGTTGAAATTTGATCTATCTGCCCGTGCATTTTTTCAATTAAATCCTTATCAAACCAAAATTTTGTATGATGAAGCCCGTAAAGCTTTAGCGCTCTCCCCACAAGAAACACTCGTAGATGCCTATTGCGGTGTCGGAACAATTGGCCTTTCCATGGCCAAAACTGCTAAAGAAGTACGGGGTATGGATACAATTAGTCAGGCAATTGCAGATGCTCAGCACAATGCTAAACGCCTGGGCGTTACAAATACCCATTACCAAACTGGAACTGCTGAAGAACTATTACCCCAGTGGTTAAAAGACGGTTTTCGACCAGATGCGATTGTAGTAGACCCGCCGCGAACCGGTTTAGATCAAAAATTATTACGAGCTTTGACGCAGCAGCCAGTCAAAAAGTTCGTTTATATTTCTTGTAATGTCTCCACACTTGCAAGAGATTTAGTTACTTTAGCTGACGTTTATAATATTCATTATTTACAATCTGTGGATATGTTTCCTCAAACTGCCCGCTGTGAAGTAGTTGTAAAAATGACTAAAAAATAAAAACTTTTTATCCAATAGGCACTCCCGCTTCATTTGCAATCCAGATTAATAACTTCAAGTTATTTTAGTCGCAAAATTTTGATACCACAAAAATTGTATGCTTTTTAAGCTATAGAATATTGCTATGATTTTTTTGTTAAAAACTCTCTTAAACAGCAAAACAAAAAGGCTACTGGAATGTTTTCCAGTAGCCTGAGTTTTTCACATTAGAATTTAACGGGTGTAGCTGTAGCTTGTAGTACTTCGTTTAGTTCTTCGATATTTTTGCGTCCTTGTGTACGCATCCATTCTTTAGCAGCTTCTTCTCCTCCTGTAATGAACGATTCCACCCCA
>Ga0334898_1000181_pt1 | contig 117926 bp, 95 predicted proteins | sample GraSluR3_MG_10_FD_207228 | JGI IMG/M metagenome (GOLD analysis project Ga0334898, IMG submission 207228) | Sludge microbial communities from methane-producing bioreactor in Wageningen University, Netherlands - Granular Sludge_3_08-R3 | ecosystem: Engineered > Bioreactor > Anaerobic >... | reverse complement strand
GCTGTTAACCGAGGGGTTGTTGGTTCGAGTCCAACTTGGGGAGTTTATATAAGGCCCGTTGGTCAAGCGGTTAAGACACCGCCCTTTCACGGCGGTAACAGGGGTTCGATTCCCCTACGGGTCATTTAAATATGTTTAAACTTCATATGCCGACGTGGCTCAATTGGCAGAGCAGCTGACTTGTAATCAGCAGGTTATCGGTTCGAGTCCGATCGTCGGCTTTATAAAAGCATAAAAAGTAGATGAGGGCCATTAGCTCAGTTGGTCAGAGCATCCGGCTCATAACCGGAGAGTCCGGGGTTCGAGTCCCTGATGGCCCATTTGCATTTATAACATATAGTATGGCCCAGTGGCTCAGTTGGTTAGAGCGCCGGCCTGTCACGCCGGAGGTCGAGGGTTCGAGTCCCTTCTGGGTCGCTAGTAAACTTACTTGCGAGACTTCATGAACAAAAGTGATATAGTAAAAAAGTGAGTTTATATTTATCCCAGGGCGCATAGCTCAGCTGGGAGAGCACCTGCCTTACAAGCAGGGGGTCACAGGTTCGAGCCCTGTTGCGCCCATTTAACACAATATAATATGCCCGAGTGGCGGAATTGGCAGACGCACAGGACTTAAAATCCTGCGATGTAACAATCGTACCGGTTCGACTCCGGTCTCGGGCATAACTTACTTAATATGTGCGCATAGCTCAGCTGGATAGAGCGTCTGGCTACGGACCAGAAGGCCGAGGGTTCAAATCCTTTTGCGCACGCTAGAGCAAAAAATCTATATCTTATGATATAGATTTTTTTTGTTCTAAATTACAATTTTGTGGTATTATACTTCATAGGAAGCAAATTAAAAATTCATAGGTTAGGAGGGAATAAAGTGGAAGGATATGAAGAAAAACTAAAATTTTTAGAGCAGTTAGTCGAAGAGAAAAGATTTACTGAATTAAAAGATTACCTTATGAATATGATGCCTGCAGACATTGCGGAGTTTATCGATGAAATGTCGCCATCGGAGGCTTTAATCGTTTATAGACTATTACCTAAAAGCGAAGCTGTTGATGTATTTCCCTTGATTGATATGGAAAGACAAAAAGAGATTACGTCATTAATTAGTGAAGATGAATTAAAAGCAATTATTGATGAATTATATTTTGATGATATGATTGATTTGGTCGGTGAAGTTCCTGCAAATATTGTAAAAAAGATTTTGAAAAATTCGACACAAAAACAACGAACGCTGATTAATCAATTCTTGAAATATCCTGAAGATTCAGCGGGAAGCCTTATGACCATCGAATTTGTAGATTTGCATAAAAAAATGACGGCACAGGAAGCAATGAAACGTATTCGAGAAACGGGACTAGATAAAGAAACCATATATACATGTTATATAATGGCAGAACATAGAGAACTAGAAGGAATTTTATCACTTAAAAATCTGGTTTTAGCAAGAGAAGATGAAACCATTGAGAATATCATGACGGATGATTACATTAGCGTAAATACTCACGATGACCAAGAATATATTGCTGAAATATTTAAAAAATATGATTTGCTTTCTCTACCGGTTGTTGATAATGAACGTCGATTAGTGGGAATTATAACTATTGATGATATTGTTGATGTTATTGAAGAAGAAACAACAGAAGACTTCCAACTAATGGCTGCGATTGCGCCTTCAGACGATGAGTATATGACTATGTCTGCATTTATGCTAGCAAAAAAAAGAATTGTATGGTTGGTTATATTAATGTTTTCAGCCACAATCTCACAATTAATCACAGACCAGCATAGTTTTTTGACGGCTCAATTCACAGTATTAGTCGGTGTTATGCCCATGCTCATGAGTACAGGAGGTAACGCCGGAGCACAATCATCAACACTAGTCATACGTGGATTGACACTTGGTGATATTAAGTTTAGTGATTTGCTTAAAGTCATTTGGAAAGAAGTACGTGTAGGTATTATTATTGGGATAACGTTAGGTTTTTTAAACTTTCTTCGAATAATGTTATTTAGTCGAAATGTAAAATTGGCAATAATTGTCGGATTAACATTAATTGGCACCACAACAATGGCGGCCTTAATGGGTGGAATTCTACCAATTGTTGCCAAGAAAGTTAAATTAGATCCAGCAATTATGGCCAGTCCTTTAATAACTACAATTACTGATGCAACGACATTATTAATTTTCTTTACGATTGCTGCATGGATTTTTTTAGGTGTATAAATCTTGACGCATAAATATATTGTGTATTCTACATTTTATGGTATAATTAGATTAATGTATAGAAATTAACAATTATAATTTCTTATCTTAGCTAGCACCATCCCAAATTATCTAAAGTTATATTCAGAGATCATAGATATCCCCAATGATTAAAATTGAATTGCGATTTATTCATGCACTATGTTATTAAGTAATGGTAGTGGAATTAAATAGGAGGACAAAACTTGAAAACAAATTATTCGAAGATGAAGGTAGCACAATTACGTGAAATAGCCACGGAATTAGGTATACTGGATGTAAAAAACTTTAAAAAGGTTGAACTCGTTCAATTACTCGCAGAGATTGAACAAAAAAATGAAGAAAAAAAGACAAAACGTAAATCAACAAGAGAATATGAAACGCGTGAATTGAACTATTCGGAAATTTCTCAAGCAAACAAAGAGAAAAAAAACAAAGAAAAAATTGAAACTGCCGATGAAATAGAAGAAAAGGATTCGCCAGAAGAAACAAATACAGAACAATCCGTTCAAAAGAAAAAACATAAACCAAAAACGATGAACGCTTTAGATAGTGGAGAAGTAGCACAAGGTATTTTAGAAGTACTTCCGGATGGATTCGGATTTATTCGAAGCGATAACTATATGCCAGGAGAAGATGATGTTTATGTATCACCTTCGCAAATTAGAAGATTTAGTTTAAGAACAGGAGATATAATAGAAGGAAATATTCGTGTAGCAAAAGAAAAAGAAAAATTCAGAGCCTTATTATACGTAACGTCTGTTAATGGGGACGATCCGGCAAAGGCAGCTATTCGACCAAAGTTTGAGGAGCTAACACCTATATTCCCGAATGAACGTTTGAACTTGAATACACGTTCAGATGACTATGCCTTACGCCTTATGGATTTTATTGCTCCAATCGGTAAAGGTCAGAGAGGTATGATTGTATCACCTCCCAAGGCTGGAAAAACAACATTAATCAAAAAGGTGGCGAATGCAATAACGAAAAATCATCCGGATGTTGGGTTGATTGTATTATTGATTGATGAACGTCCAGAAGAAGTAACAGATATAAGACGATCTATTGTAGGAGAGAATGTTGAAGTTATCCATTCGACCTTTGATGAATTACCGGAACATCATAAACGTGTTTCAGAAATGGTTCTAGCTAGAGCGAAGCGTATGGTTGAACAAAAAAAAGACCTTGTTATTTTATTAGATAGCATTACACGCTTAGCCAGAGCATATAACTTGATTATACCGCCAAGTGGACGAACACTTTCCGGTGGATTAGATCCGGCTGCTTTACATATGCCAAAAAAATTCTTTGGTGCAGCGAGAAATATTGAAGAAGGTGGATCATTAACAATATTAGCTACAGCCTTAGTTGAAACAGGAAGCAAGATGGATGATGTTGTTTTTGAAGAATTCAAAGGTACGGGTAATATGGAGCTAGTACTTGATCGTAAACTTCAAGAAAAACGTATTTTCCCGGCTATTGATGTAAGTAAATCAGGCACTCGACGTGATGATTTGTTATACAGTGAAATGGAATTAGAAGCGGTGAATAAACTGCGTAAGGTTTCTGCCAATATGCGGTCTGAAGATGTCATTGATAGTATGTTGAAGGTATTTGTTGACACAAAAAGCAACGAAGAATATGCCCATAAATTATCAAAAAATATCTTGAATAATTACTAGATACATATTGCAATGGGTTTATCAATATGTTATAATGTGTAGGCTGTCTAGATGGACAAGAATTCATTGGACAAGAATCTAATCGTTTAGAAGTAATGTATGAAAGAGGTGAAAAGTATGAGAGAAGGAATTCATCCAGAATATCATCAAGCAACTGTAAAATGTAACTGTGGAAATGAATTTGTTACAGGTTCAACAAAAGAAGCAATTCATACAGAAATCTGTTCAAAATGTCATCCATTCTATACCGGACAACAAAAATCAGTTCAAGCGCGTGGACGTATTGATCGATTTAATCGTAAATATGGTATCAGTAACGACGAAGAATAATAATAAGTTGAGGGTAACCTCAACTTTTTGTTTTACTATAGAACATTCTTTTATTTGTGCATGGCTTTATTTTTTCGTGAGTTAGGTATATAATGGAGTATGTACACATGTGCTTAAAACATAGAAATGGAAGTGAAAAAATGAAAGAGAATAAACCAAGTGTTGGAGGTCAAGCGGTCATTGAAGGTGTAATGATGCGTAATGATGACTTATACGCTGTAGCGGTTCGAAAACCGGATAAGGAAATTATTGTTGAAGAAATGAATCATAAAAGCTTCACCAAACGTAGTAAAATCTTAGGATTACCTTTTATCAGGGGGATAGTTGCATTTGTAGAGTCTCTTGTAATGGGTATGAAAATATTAACTTTTTCAGCTGAATTTTTTGAAGTTGAAGGGGAAACAGAAGAAGAATCAAAATTTGATCGATGGATTAATAAGGTATTTGGAGATAAAGCAAACGATGTGTTCATTATGATTTCGGTTGTTCTAGCTTTACTTATGTCTGTTGGGCTATTTGTTATATTACCATTAGGATTGTCGCATTTGATGAAACCTATTTTACCATCGGACCAATGGGTGAATTTTGCAGACGGTATCATTCGAGTGGCTGTACTGCTTACATACATTGTTTTGATTTCAAAAATGAAAGATATTCAAAGAGTATTTCAATATCATGGTGCAGAGCATAAATCTATCCATTGTTATGAAAGTGGATTAGACCTGACAGTGGAAAACGCCAAGAAACAAACGCGTTTGCATAAACGCTGCGGAACGAGTTTTTTGCTTTATATTGTCGTCATAAGTGTTTTTGTACTTACAATTATAAATGCACAGACTTTGGTTCAACGTTTAGTTGTTCGACTTGTTATGTTGCCGATTATCGCAGGAATATCCTATGAAGTATTGAAGTTCTTAGGACGTAGCGAGTCTAAGGTATTAGATATATTTACCAAGCCAGGCTTATTATTACAAAAATTAACGACAGCGGAGCCAGATGATGGACAACTTGAAGTAGCATTAACAGCATTGAAAAGTGTTTTAAAAAATACAGATGAAGTGAAAAATGAAGAAGAGATAAAGGATCCGGGAATTGAAGACATATCAAGTACACCAGTTGCTTAAAGTCGGTCAGGAACAATTGGATAAACAGGGGATACCGACAGTTGATGCACGGTTATTACTTGAATATGCGATGAAGACTGATTTTACTACTTTGCTATCCAAGTATAATGAGGAAGTGAAAGAAGAAGTCGTTTCATCGTATATGACATTCGTTGAACAACGCATGAAAGGTGTTCCTCTTCAGTATATAACCCATGAACAATATTTTATGGGGAATAAGTTTTATGTCAATGAATCTGTTTTAATTCCCAGGCCAGAGACAGAAATTCTCGTTGAATTATGTATATCCAAGATTGAAGAGATGATCCGTCAAGGGAAAAAGACTTTGCGTATTTTAGATATGTGTACCGGTAGTGGATGTATAATAATTAGTTTGGTAAAAGAAGTGTCGAGTAAATTTCCTGAGATTGACATGGAGTGGCTTGGTGTTGACATTCAAGATGATGCTCTTCTGATTAGCAAAAAAAACGAAGGGCGCCTTTTGGATAAGCCGGTGATTCAATGGATGGAAAGTGATTTGTTCAGTCATATTGAATATGGAATGGAGTATGACCTCATTGTGTCAAATCCTCCTTATATTCCTCGCAATGATTTAGAGGGGCTTATGAATGAAGTTAAAGATTATGAGCCCATAATTGCCCTAGACGGAGGCGATGACGGTTTAATCTTTTATCGTCAGATTATCCAAGACAGTTTTGTACGACTGAAAAATGGAGGCGGCTTGTTTTTTGAGATTGGACACGGGCAGATGCAAGATATTAAAAAATTAATGGAGTCAAGAGGCTTTTCTGATATACAAGAAGTAAATGATATGGCTGGTCTTGAAAGAATTATTTCAGGGACTAAGAATTAATTATGAGGTGAAGAAATGTTAGATCAATTGGAAGGTATTATTGACAGATATGAATTTCTGTCTGCACAAATTAATGATGCGGATATTATTGCTGATCAAAAGCAATGGCAACAATATATGAAAGAACACTCTGATTTAACGCCTGTAGTTGAAAATTACAAAGCGTATAAAGCAAATGAGGAAACCATTCAAGAGTCACTAGAAATGTTAAAAGAATCAGATCCTGAGATTGTTGAATTGGCCAAAGAAGAATTAGCAGAGGCAAAAGAAGCATTAAAGCATAATGAAGCTAAATTAAAAAAACTCTTATTACCTAAAGACCCAAATGATGATAAGAACGTTATCGTTGAGATTCGTGCCGGTGCTGGTGGAGATGAGGCAGCATTATTTGCGGCTGAATTATATCGCATGTATATACGCTATGCTGAACGTAGCCATTGGAAAGTCGATGTCATGAATATCAATGAAAGTGGCGTTGGTGGATTTAAAGAGGTTATTTTTTCTATACAAGGACAAGGCGCATATTCAAAGTTGAAGTTTGAAAGTGGCGTACACCGAGTTCAGCGTGTTCCGGTTACCGAATCGGGTGGTAGAATTCATACGTCAACAGTAACAGTAGCGGTATTGCCTGAAGTCGAAGACGTTGAAGTCGAAGTTGATCAAAATGATTTAAGGATTGATGTGTTTAGATCATCAGGTAATGGAGGTCAAAGTGTTAATACAACGGATTCAGCGGTGCGAATAACCCATTTGCCGACAGGATTGGTTGTATCATGCCAAGATGGAAAATCTCAGCTTAAAAACCGTGATCAAGCCATGAAGGTTCTTCGTTCACGATTATATGATATGGAGCTTGAGAAGCAACAAAGTGAATTAGCCGAAGATCGACGAAGCCAAGTTGGAACGGGCGATCGGAGTGAAAAGATTCGTACCTATAATTTTCCACAAGGCCGTGTAACTGATCATCGGATTAAGCTGACCTTGCATAAGTTGGATACAATTTTGGATGGAGATATATACGAATTAATTGATAGCCTAAACACGGCAGATCAAGCAGAAAAAATGAAATCTATGGAAAAAAATTAAGCTAGGACGTTTCTATAGTATATAAAAAAGAACCTTTGTCTTGCACGATTCATGCAGGACAAAGGCTTTTTTTATTGTAATACTATTTATTGAAAGGCTTAATAACTGTCATCATAAATTAAACTTGTTTTTAGAAGCTTCTGAGAAGCATATAAGCGTTTATCCGTAAGATCAATAATGTCATATATATCCCCAAGGGGTAATTTTTCACGGAATTGACTTAATCCGATATTCACTTCAATGTTTATATCTTGACTTTCTGTAAGAGGAAGCTTTTCGATATCGTGTATTATCGATTTGGCAATATTGATAGCTTTCTCATAGGAAGGAGCTTCAGTAAGTATTGCAAAACGGTCACCACTATAACGAAAGGCATGGAACTGTGAAGATTGTAATGCTTTCAAGAAGTGTGCAACAGATTGTATAGAATGGTCAGCAACTTCTTGGCCATAATTAACGTTAATTATGGCATAATTGCTTATATCAACAAGCATTAAACAATGTATTGTAGAGGGCATATTCATAGTATTCATTGCCGATTGGTAAAAAAGATTCATTTGTTCATAGAAAGACTTAATATTTTTGAGTTTTGTTAATGGGTCAATTTTTGAAGCCTTATCCAAATGATCTTCAAAGGCATCTGCTTTTATTATCTTTTGTTTAACCGGACCGGACGCACTATTTGTGGAGGCAACATTAATACTATGTCCCCATGTTCCGATAACTTCCCCGTTATTATCTAAAAGTGGATATTTTGAAGTAATAACATAAGAAACGTAATCATCTTCCCAAGTTTCTTTTTCAACCTTTGCAAGAATAGGCTTTTTTGTGCGAATAATTTCTTGTTCATCATCATAGGCCTCTTGGGCGTGTTCTTTTGTGAAAAAGTCAAAATCTGTTTTTCCAAGAGCTTCTTCAATAGAATCTAGACCAAAATAATTAGCATGATATTGGCTTAAGGTGATAAACCGAGAGTTGAGGTCTTTAGCGTAAAAAGATTCGCTTGTATTCGAGGTGATCGAGTTGTAAAGTAAACTTTCGATATTCGTGTAAACGTTATAGCTGCTTTTTTCCATAGACGATACTCCTTTTTCTAGGGAAGTAAAAGATACCCCAATTATTTTGTTAGTTTTGACTATAGTATAACACAAAAATGCAGACAATGTTATAGATAATAGTGTGATAAAAAAATAACGAGAAAAGTATTGCAATTCATTCGATGATGTGTTATTATATCCCTATATTCACCAAATACTAAGAATAATTACCAAAAACATGGCGACTAAATTAGTGAAATAGCTTGATAAGTTGATTTGCTAATTAAAAATATTAATTCAATATGTTAATTAATTAACAAGAAAGAGGTGCAAGAATGACGACGGTTAAAGATATGGAAACTTTATTAAAGCGAATACAAGAAATAAAAGAGGCACAAGTGGAATTTTCATCATACTCACAAGAGCGAGTTGATGAGATTTTTAGACAAGCGGCGATGGCTGCAAACAATGCAAGAATTAAATTGGCAAAAATGGCAGTCGAAGAGACAGGTATGGGAATAGTTGAAGACAAAGTAATTAAAAACCACTTTGCATCTGAGTATATATACAATCAATATAAAGACGAAAAAACATGTGGGATTATCGAAAAAGATGAAGCTTTTGGAATTACAAAAGTAGCGGAACCCATTGGAATTATTGCTGCGATTGTACCAACAACGAATCCAACATCAACAGCTATTTTTAAAGCATTAATTGCATTAAAAACGCGTAACGGTATTATCTTTTCCCCACATCCACGTGCGAAAAAATGTACTATTGAAGCTGCAAAGATTGTATTAGAAGCGGCAGTTAAAGCAGGTGCTCCTCAAGGAATCATTGGTTGGATTGATCAACCAAGTGTTGAGCTTTCCGGTGCTGTTATGCAAGCCTGTGACCTTACATTAGCGACAGGTGGTCCTGGTATGGTAAAAGCAGCTTATTCCTCTGGAAAACCGGCTATTGGAGTTGGTGCAGGTAACACACCCGCAATTATTGATGAAACAGCACATATTAAAATGGCGGTAAGTTCAATTTTGTTATCAAAAAGTTTTGATAATGGTGTCATATGTGCCTCTGAACAATCTGTTATTGTATTAAAAGAGGTATATAATGAAGTGAAACAAGAATTTGCTGAGCGTGGCGCATACCTTTTAAATAAAAAAGAAGTGGATGCAATGCGTAAAGTTATTTTAAAAGACGGTAAGTTAAATGCAGAAATTGTTGGACAACCGGCAGTGAAAATCGCTGCGATGGCAGGAATTAAAGTAGACGAAGAGACGAAAGTTCTTATTGGTGAGGTAACATCTGTTGAGCTTGAAGAGCCATTCTCACATGAAAAATTGTCACCTGTATTGGCTTTATATAAAGCAGATAGCTTTGAAGCGGCATTAACAAAAGCGGCAAGACTTGTTGAGCTAGGTGGACTGGGACATACATCGGTTTTATATACAGACCAAAGCACACAAAAAGATCGGATTGAACAGTTTGGGGCAAAAATGAAAACAGGACGTACAATGATTAATATGCCGTCCTCTCAAGGTGCGATCGGAGATTTGTATAACTTTAAATTAGCTCCGTCATTGACACTAGGATGCGGATCTTGGGGTGGAAACTCTATCTCAGAAAACGTTGGAGTAAAACATTTGATGAATGTAAAGAGTGTGGCAGAAAGGCGAGAAAATATGTTGTGGTATCGAATTCCTAATCGTGTGTATTTTAAATCCGGATGTTTGGATATAGCATTAGATGAGTTACAAGATCTAGGGAAGAAAAAAGCGTTTATTGTAACGGATAAAGTACTTTATGATTTAGGATATGCAGAAAAAGTGACGGATAAACTGGATAGTATAGGAATTGATACCAAAGTATTTTTTGATGTTCAACCGGATCCTACCTTAGCAACAGCTAGAAAAGGTGCTAAAGAGATGCAAAGTTTTCAACCGGATGTTATTATTGCACTGGGTGGTGGTTCACCAATGGATGCTGCAAAGATAATGTGGGTTATGTATGAACATCCGGAAGTGCGATTTGAAGATTTAGCGATGCGATTTATGGACATTCGAAAACGTGTGTTTAGCTTTCCGACATTGGGACAAAAAGCAATGATGGTTGCGGTTCCGACATCAGCAGGAACAGGTTCAGAAGTGACACCTTTTGCGGTAATTACAGATGAGAAAACAGATGTCAAGTATCCGCTAGCGGACTATGAATTAACACCGGACATGGCTATAATTGATGCGGAATTGATGATGAATATGCCTAAAGGCTTAACAGCTGCATCAGGTATCGATGCCTTAACACATGCGTTAGAAGCTTATGTTTCTGTATTAGCTTCAGAATATACAAATGGTCAAGCATTAGAAGCGATTCGCTTAATCTTTAAGTATTTGCCGGATGCATATAATGAAGGTACAACGAATATCAAAGCCCGTGAAAAAATGGCCCATGCATCAACAATGGCCGGTATGGCCTTTGCCAATGCTTTTTTAGGTATATGTCATTCAATGGCACACAAGTTAGGGTCAACACATCATATAGCCCATGGGGTAGCGAATGGTTTGCTAATTAATGAAGTCATACGTTTTAATGCAGTGGACAATCCAAGAAAGCAAGCAGCCTTCCCGCAATATAAATATCCAAATGCAAAATGGAGATATGCGCGTATTGCTGACTACTTGCAGCTAGGTGGTAAAACAGAAGAAGAAAAAGTTGAAAACTTAATCAAAGCCATTGATGCATTAAAAGAAAAAGTAGGCATTCCAAAAACAATCAAAGAAACCGGAGTTTCTCCAAAGAAATTCTATGCTACATTAGATGAAATGAGTGAAAATGCCTTTGATGATCAATGTACAGGAGCCAATCCAAGATATCCTTTAATAAGTGAAATCAAAGAAATGTATATTCGAGTTTTTGAAGGAAATGAACAAGAAAGTAAATAGATGCAAAGAAAAAAGCGGTTAACACCTCAGATTTGAGGTTTTAGCTGCTTTTTTTTGTCATGTTTATTTGAAAAATGATGATTTTTATGAAATTTTAATAAGTTTAATGTGCATATCTGAAATTAGAAATGAGAAAGAATATCAATATATGTTTAAAGTGCACAAAAAATAGGAAGAAAAATTGGTGGAAAAAGTGAAAATACCATAAAAATTGGCAAAAACAGATAAATCCATCAACACTATTACCATATTTGACTTTGAGATTTTGGAGGCATATAATAGTGAGTGGAAATCAAATCGTTGGTAAATAAAATTGAGTGCAAAAGCAAGCAAAGTTGTGGACCGAATATGATAGCTAGATTTAGTGTGTTCATATTGGTCTTTTTTTGTGCACGAATATTATGGAGGCTGTTATGGAAAAAGGGCAAATGGAAGCACATATTAGTTCAAGTATGATTACATTTCAACGAAAACAATTGGGTCGAGGCGCAGAATCCGCAAAAACGTATATTATTGATGATATGATTATCATTCGATTAAAAGGCGTATTAACCGCGGCAGAAAAAGAATTAGCAAGAGAAGAAAAAGGTAAAGCCTTGGTTAAGGAAATGCGATACCAATTGGAGGAAATCATTCGACCAAAATTGGAAGAAATGATTGAAGAAATCACCGGATGTAAAGTTATATCCATTCATAATGATATCAGTACAAAAACCGGAGAACGTATGGATGTCATCATTCTAGAAAAATCACTTATTTTTTAAAAAACATTATTATTTGGAGGCTGACCATGTTATCGTATGACTTTTTCTTAGACTTAGCAATTATATTGTTAAGTACAAAACTTTTTGGACTTTTAACAAGAAGGGTTCAAATGCCACAGGTTGTTGGAGCACTTTTGGCAGGGGTGATTTTGGGACCGACTTTTTTAAATATTTTGGAAGAAACAGAATTTATTAACAAAATGGCAGAACTTGGTGTTATTTTACTCATGTTCACAGCAGGCATGGAAACCGATGTAAAGGAACTTAAGCGTACGGGAAAAGCATCATTTATTATTGCGATTTTTGGTGTGGGCGTTCCCTTAATTGGTGGATTCTTAGCGGCTGCATTATTTGCTGGAGATTTTGCAGAGATGTCAAAACTTGACCTATTACAAAATATCTTTATTGGGGTCATCTTGACAGCGACATCGGTGAGTATAACAGTAGAGACACTTCGTGAGATGGGAAAATTAAAATCAAAATCAGGAACAGCAATTTTGGGTGCGGCAGTAATTGACGATATTCTTGGTATTATTATTTTGACCTTTGTTATTAGTTTTAGGGATAGTTCTGTCAGTATATTGAGTATTTTTATGCGCATTTCACTATTCTTCGTTTTTGCAGCAGTATGTGCGGTTGTTTTTTACAAAGGATTTAAGTACATGACCAGAAAATACGGACGTAAACGCCGTATACCAATCTATAGCTTTATTCTATGTTTAATATTAGCTTATGTCGCAGAAGAATACTTTGGAATTGCCGATATCACAGGTGCATATTTGGCCGGTGTAATCATTAGTAATTTAAAAAGTAATGAATACGTTGCAGAAAAAGTGGAAATCACTTCATACATGCTTTTTTCACCAATTTTCTTTGCCAGTATTGGAATTAAAACGTCGATTCACTCCATGAGCTGGAATATTGTCTTTTTCTCCTTATTATTAATAGCGGTTGCAATATTAACAAAAGTTATTGGTTGTGGAATTGGTGCACGCTTAACCGGATTCACCAAAAACGAATCCTTAAAAATAGGCATCGGTATGGTTTCACGTGGTGAAGTGGCTTTGATTGTCGCCAATAAAGGGGCAGCAGTGGGCTTGATACGTGATGAATATTTTGCACCTGTCATTATTGTTGTTTTAGTAACAACGCTAATTACACCGATTCTATTGAAAATTGTATATAAAGAAAAGCATGAAAAGATACATGGCGTCACGGTGCACTAAGCTTATCATTGAAACTCTATTGATGCAATTGATTAAATTGTCATAATGTGGTATATTTTACTATGACTAATCATGCTATAAGGAGGTAAGAAAATGATCGATTTTAAGAAAAAAGACATAATGGATACATTTGAACGTAATGGGAAAACGTATCAATATGTTAACTTAAATAAGCTTCAAGAACTTACAGGTGTTAATTTGGAGCGTTTGCCAAAGACCATAAAAATTCTACTGGAAAATGCAATTCGAAATTATGACGGGAATCTCATTACGAGTGAACATATTAATCAATTATTGTATTGGGGAGAAACAGAAGAAGTCAAAGAAGTTGGCTTTATCCCATCACGAATTGTTTTACAAGATTTTACAGGTGTCCCCGCAGTTGTAGACTTAGCAGCTATGCGTAATGCGGTAGCAAGAATGGGAAAAGACCCAAGTGTCATCAACCCATTAGTACCTGTTGATCTAGTTATTGATCACTCAGTTATGGTAGATGCTTACGGTACGGGGGATTCATTAAGATTTAATGTTGAAAAAGAATTTGAACGTAATCATGAGCGCTATCGATTTTTAAAGTGGGCCCAGAATTCTTTTGAAAATTTTAGAGCAGTACCACCGTCAACCGGTATTATTCACCAAGTGAATTTGGAATATCTTGCAACCGTTGTGGCAGAGCGAGAGACGGAAGATGGAACAATGTTAATTCCGGATACATTGGTAGGAACAGATTCCCATACAACGATGATTAACGGTATCGGCGTATTAGGATGGGGGGTTGGTGGTATTGAAGCTGAAGCAGGGATGCTTGGACAACCGCTTTATTTTGTGACGCCGGAAGTTGTAGGTGTTCATATGAAAGGACAACTTCAAGAAGGTGTTACGGCAACAGATCTTGCCCTTCGAGTAACGGAACTTCTCCGCCAAAACAATGTTGTCGGTAAATTCGTTGAATATTTCGGACCGGGTGTACAATCATTAACATTACCGGACCGTGCAACAGTATCAAACATGTCACCGGAATACGGTGCAACTATGGGATATTTTGCAGCAGATGAAGAAACCTTAGAATATATGGCAATGACCGGGCGAGAAGAAGAAAAGATTGATTTAGTACGGGAATATTTATCGCGACAGAATTTATTTGGAATTGATATAGAGACCAAAGTTGAATATAGTCAAGTCATTGAGCTCGACTTAACGACATTAACAGCAAGCTTGGCCGGACCTAAACGTCCACAAGACCGAGTGGCTTTAGATGATCTGAAAAAAGAGTTCAAAGAAGTGGCAACAAAACCAGTTGAAGATGGTGGATACGGGATTGATAAAGCTGATTTGGATAAAACAGTATTACTTGACGGATGGAAAGATCAAGATGGACAACCTTCAGAACTTCGAACCGGAGACGTCGTTATAGCTGCAATTACAAGCTGTACCAATACATCAAATCCATCAGTTATGATCGGAGCGGGAATCATTGCTAAGAAAGCTGTTGAAGCAGGCCTTACGGTACCAAATTATGTAAAAACAAGCTTAACACCGGGATCTTTAGTGGTAACGGACTACTTAAAAAAAGCCGATGTCTTAGGTAGTCTAGAAAAGCTAGGCTTTAATGTGGCCGGTTATGGATGTGCGACGTGTATCGGAAATAGTGGACCGCTTGATGCGCCGGTAAGAAATGCAATTATTGATAATGATATGTTAGTTGGTTCGGTACTTAGTGGTAATCGTAACTTTGAAGGACGTATTCACCAACATGTAAAGGCCAATTATTTAGCATCACCTATGTTAGTTGTTGCCTATGCCCTTGCAGGCACATTAGACATCGACTTTAAAACAGAAGCTATCGGTAAAGACAAAGAAGGTAAAGAGGTTTTCCTTAAAGACTTATGGCCATCCAATAGTGAATTAAAAGAAGCAGTAAAACAATCGGTGTCACATGAGATGTTTATTGAAGAGTATAAAGGAATCTATGAAGCCAATAATCAATGGAATATGATTGAAGCGCCAACGGGTATGCTTTATGAGTGGGAAGAAGATTCTACATATATTCGTGAACCGGATTTCTTTAAAGACCTTGAGAAAAAAGAGGTTATTGAAGATATAACGAATGCGAAAGTCCTCTTATCCTTAGGAGATTCAATTACAACAGACCATATTTCTCCGGCAGGTAGTATTAGTAAGAACTCACCAGCGGGAATCTACTTAGCAAGTATGGGGGTAGATCGTTTAGACTTTAATTCCTATGGATCACGACGTGGAAATCACGAAGTTATGATGCGAGGAACATTTGCAAATATACGAATTCGTAATCGATTAGCCGATGGTGTTGAAGGTGGATATACAACCATGGAGGAAAATGGTGAAGTTATGTCCGTCTTTGATGCAGCAATGCAATACCAATCAATAAACATTCCATTGATTGTATTAGCCGGTAAAGAATACGGAACCGGAAGTTCAAGAGATTGGGCGGCGAAAGGAACGAATCTATTAGGTATTAAGGCGGTCATTGCAGAAAGTTATGAGCGTATTCATCGAAGCAACTTGGTTGGAATGGGTGTTTTACCATTACAATTTTTACCGGGTGAATCGAGTGAAGCACTTGGATTGACAGGGCGAGAGACCTATCGCATTGAGGGACTAGCAGGCTCGAAGCCAATGGATAAAGTCAAAGTCGTTGCTGAAAGTGCTGACGGTAAGGTTAAAGTATTCGAAGTACGTATTCGACTTGACAGTGCTGTTGACATCGACTATTACTTGAATCAAGGAATTCTTCAAAAAGTACTTTTAGAAATATAATATAAACGGAGGACATATGCGCAATATCAAGTTAAGATACAAGTTGTTTTCTTTGGCAATAGTCATTATTATGGCCTTTGTTTTATTGATTTTATTTTCAGTATTACCCACATTTAATGGGATTGTTGAGCAACGCACAGAACAAAAACTCGTTGAACTTGTTGAAATGCCACTCGGCATCATAAGTGAGTACCACAATATGGTAGACCAAGGCAGCATAACTGAAGAAGAAGCAAAAGAGATGTCTTTAGAAGCGATAAAAAAATTACGATATGATAATGGCGTTGGTTATTTTTGGGTCAATGATGATTCACTACCCATTCCATCGATGATTATGCATACAACATCTCCTGAATTGGACGGAACAGTTCTTGATGATCCAAGATATAATGTAGCTAATGGAACTCAAGAAAACTTTTTTTCAGCCTTTGTTCGTTTGACGAATGAAGATGGCAAAGGTTTTGTGGAATACATGTGGCCAAAAGTATCGGAAAATGGCTTTACATCAGATCAGCCAAAGTTGTCTTACGTCGAAAAATATGAACCCTGGGGATGGATTGTTGGAACAGGTATTTATGTGGATGATTTGAAAATTATCGAAAATTCCATGCGAAACCAAGTGCTTATAAGTACCTTGCTTGTAGTTTTCATTTCAGTGATTCTTGTTATTGCAATTATTGTTCCTCTTGAAAAAACATTGAACATTATTTTAGGGCATACGAAAAAGTATCAAGAGTATGACTTTAGAGAAGAGATACAAATAGAACAAAAAGATGAGTTCGGATTAATTGCTAAGGCTTTTAATCGTTTAAATCAAGGCATCCGTCAGATTGTTCTAAAAATCACAGCAAGTTCAAGTCTAATCAATCGTAGTTTTCAAGAGATTAGAAACAATTTATCCGTGTTGACAGAGATAACTCGAGAAACAGAAGACAGCACGATAAACATATCAAATAGTATGAATGCAACACGACAAAATGCAGAAGAAGTTGCTCAAATCATCGGTGAAGCTAGGAATGCAATTGAAGTTATTGCTGAACGGGCGAGTAATGGTTCCGTCATGTCGAGTGACATAAGTCATCGGGCCATTAAGATGAAAGAAGACGCGGTAGATTCCAAAAAAGATGCAGAAGCAATGTATGCGAGTGCAAAAGAAAAGATGACATTAGCGATTGAAAGTGCTTCAGAAGTATCCAAAATCAATGAATTGCTTGAAGCTATTTTGGATATAACCGATCAAACCAATTTATTAGCTTTAAACGCATCCATTGAAGCGGCTAGGGCGGGTGAATCAGGTCGAGGATTTTCAATTGTAGCTCAAGAAATCAAAAAGCTAGCAGAGTCCTCATCATTAATGGTGGAAGATATTCGAAATGTAACAATACGAATTGAAGACGTGGTGAATTCTCTAGTGGATGACTCAAAAGATATTTTAACATTTATCGATTCAAAAGTATTCAAAGATTATGAAAAACTATCCGACTTGGGACAACAATATAATGAAGACTCAGATGCCTTTAATGAAATCATGTTAGATTTGAGTGCAACGTCAGAAGAATTGTTTGGCTCAATGGATACCATTCATACCGCCATGTCAAATGTTGCTGATTCAACACACGATGGCGCAAAAGGAATCGATAAAATCAGAGATAATATGGTAACCATATCAAAAGATACCAAAAACTTCTTACGCATTGCAGACGAAAACCTCGAATCCGCAAAAGCATTAGACGAAATGATGAAACAATTTAAAATCTAACAGGATATTATTTTGAACTACACTTTTTATATACCTATAGAGTTTGGTTTAGGAATAAAATACAGGCGGCTTATGTATCATGGGAACCCAAGTCCTGACTTCAGATAGTCAGATGGTCCTGAATCAGTTAACTGATTTAGGACCATCTTTCTAGGTGTTGTTAGGACTTGCACTCCCAAAACATAAACCGCCTGTGTTTTATGACTTATAAGAATGACTATAGGGATGACTTACTTATACATCTCATCGATTTCTGCTTGCAAGGCATCATTTTCTAAGAACTCATCAAAATCGGATAAACGGTCCACGAGACCTTGTGGTGTGATTTCAAAAACGCGGTTTGCAACCGTTTCAATGAATCGGTGGTCATGTGAAGAGAAAATAACATTGCCCTTAAAGCTAATAAGACCGTCATTGACAGCTTGGATGGATTCAAGGTCAAGGTGGTTTGTCGGTTCATCGAGAAGGACCACATTAGCCCCGGAGAGCATCATTTTGGACAGCATGCATCGAACTTTTTCGCCACCGGACAAAACAGAAGCTTTTTTCAGTGCTTCATCGCCGCTAAATAACATTTTTCCGAGGAACCCTCGAATAAAAGATTCATCTTGATCTTTAGAATATTGACGTAACCAATCTACAAGGGAGAGTTCAGACCCTTCAAAGTACTTTGAATTATCCTTTGGAAGGTAAGCCTTTGTTACTGTAACACCCCATGTATATTCGCCTTCATCCGGTTCCATTTCACCCATTAAAATCTTAAATAAAGCGCTTCGCGCTTGCTCGTTACGACTTAAAACAACAACTTTATCATCTTTATTTAGGGTAAAACTAATATTATTTAATAATTTAACACCATCAATAGTTTTTGATAACCCTTCGACGCGTAAGATTTCTTTACCGACTTCGCGATCTTGAGCGAAGGTTACGAAAGGATAGCGTCTTGAAGATGGTTTAATATCTTCAAGCTTAATTTTATCAAGCATTTTTTTACGAGACGTTGCTTGCTTGGCTTTTGAAGCATTTGAACTAAAGCGGGCGATAAATGCTTTTAATTCAGCGATTTTATCTTCAGCCTTTTTATTTTGATCGTTAATCATTCGTGACATCAATTGACTGGATTCATACCAAAAATCATAGTTACCAATATAGAGATTTGCTTTACCAAAATCAATGTCAACAATATGTGTACATACATTATTTAAAAAGTGACGATCATGGGATACAACAATGACCGTATTTGGATATTCGATTAAAAATTCTTCCAGCCAATTAATCGTTCTAAAATCTAAGTGGTTGGTTGGCTCATCGAGTAATAAAGTGTGTGGATTTCCGAAAAGAGCTTGCGCTAATAAAACTTTGACTTTTTCGGATCCGTTAAGATCACCCATCTTGACTTGATGAAGATCTTTGGGAATACCTAACCCAATCAGGAGTTTTTCTGCATCATACTCAGCATCCCATCCATCTAATTCAGCAAATTCTGCTTCGAGTTCAGCTGACTTGACGCCATCTTCTTCGGTAAAGTCTTCTTTAGCATAAAGCGCTTCTTTTTCATGGATAATTTGATACAATCGTTCATGTCCCATGATAACCGTGTCTAAAATGGTTTCAGCATCGTATTGGAAATGGTCTTGTTTCAACACCGCAATACGTTCTCCCGGGGTTTTGGTTACATCGCCGGTATTGGGCTCAATTTCACCGGATAATATCTTTAAAAAAGTGGACTTTCCGGAACCGTTTGCCCCAATAACACCATAGCAATTACCATGATTAAATTGTAGATTAACATTCTTAAAAAGTTGCTTGTCACTAAAACTTAAACTTACATTATTTGCACTTAACAAAATGGACCTCCATAATCGTGAAAATGATATATTCAAACTTGATAAGTTTAGCATAAATTAGTTTGAAAAGCAATAGATAACTGTGATATGATAAGAGTATTACACGAAAAGGAGTTGGGTTATAATGAGTAAACTAAAAATGGGTGCATTAGGTGCTTCGGGGCATTTATTGACAAGAATCATGCTTCCCCTGAGTCAATCTGAAGAAGTTGAGCTGATCGCTTTAGCATCCCGAAATAAAGAAAAGGCTGAAAAAGAAGCGCTGAAATGGAATATACCAAAAATCTATGGGAGTTATGAAGCCCTACTTGAAGATGCTGAAATTGAAGCTGTCTATATTCCCTTGCCAAACCATATGCATCTAGAATGGATGAAAAAAGCAATTGATGCCAAGAAACATGTGCTTTGTGAGAAACCCTTCACGCTGGATGCAAAAGAAACAGATGAATTGATTGCCTATGCAAAAGATAAGGGTGTTAAAATTATGGAAGCCTTTATGTATCGATTTCATCCCAAATGGAAAAAAGTTCAAGAGCTTATGAAAGTCTCAGGTATTGGTGAAGTACAGACTATACATACAATTTTTTCATACAACAATCAAGATGAAAATAATATTCGAAATATCAAAGAATATGGCGGTGGTGCATTGATGGATATTGGATGTTACGCAATTAATTCAGCGCGATATATTCTTGGACAAGATCCTGTATCTGTGGTATCTAAGATAAGTTATTCAGATGCATTTGGAACGGATATACTCTCATCTGCAATATTAGACTTTGGAAAAACACGAGTTTTATTTACGGTAGGTACAGCCATGTATCCAATGCAAGAAGTGAAAATATATGGAACAGGGGGATCGATTGAAGTTGTTATTCCTTTTAACGATTTAGACGATATTAAGGGGAAAATTATTGTGACGACAAGTTTAGGGCAACGTGTTCTTGAGTTTGAACCGACAAATCAATATGGTGAAATGCTAGATGCCTTTGCAAAAGCAGTCAAAGACGATATAGATGTTCCCTTGTCTTTAGAAGATAGCCGAATGAATATGCATATTATTGATCAGTTGGTGAAATCCGGAAAATCCAATCAATGGGAAAGCATATAAAAGGCCTTATTGAAAGTCTTTACAAAATGATGGACAAGTAATCACGTTATGTGATAAAATGATATAGAGGTGATAACTTTGAAATCATTTGGAATGATCCTAAAAGAAATTCGAAAAACACATCATATGAGCCAAAAGGAGTTAGGTGGACGTCTTGGTGTCGGCCAAACAACGATTGCAAATTATGAAAAAGATATACGCTTTCCAAACCAAGAGAGTTTAATGCTTATGGCGGATATATTTAATATATCCGTCGACCAATTACTTGGACGAGAAAGTATTGAAAAGAATAAAGAATTAAAAGACGAAGAAGAATTGAGAAATAAACTATTAGCCTTGCTAATTAAGGGGAATGAACGAGAAGCTATTGCTATCGTAAAGAATATAAAAATAACGGAGCATGTAATTATTCGATTGTATGAGAACGTGTTTAAACCATTGTTATATGAAGTAGGAACTTTATGGGAAAACGGACAGATATCTATTGCAAAAGAACACTATATTTCAGAATGCGTTTGGCGTATGGTCAGTTATGTGTCAGAGAATATTGAGCGTAAGACCCCTACAAAAGGAAATGTTTTGTGTATGGCATTGTCAGGGGAACAACATACCTTAGGTATCCGAATGGTTGCAGATTATTTTAATATATTAGGATATCAGCCTTATTATATAGGGGCCAATATTCCAACAGGTGAAGTTATTCGGTTTGTTGAGCATATACGACCTGAATTTATTGCATTGTCTTTAACATCCGAATCTTTAAATGATTCATTAGTTAATTTGATAAAACGTCTTAAGGAGTCGTGTGAATCATGTAAAATTATCGTGGGTGGTCAAGCATTTGAGAAAGATAAAACACGCGTGCCAAAAGAGGCAAACAGATGCATAGATGGTTTTGAATCGTTGGAGAAAATGTTGAGGAGCGCAGATGAAATTTGAAAGTATTTTATGGCTTGATTCCAGTATTAAAAATACAATTGAACACAAAATTATAGAGAATCTCAATTTGGAAGAAGTTTATGAACAACTTCTTTCGAATGATGAGATTCTTTATTCCTTATGCATGGATATCCAGACAATTGAATTTCGCCAATCCATACTCAAGGACTTTATGACGAATGAAGGACTATTAGACGAGCTTATACATTGCTTAGAAGAGTTTTATAACCTAAAGCCATTATATCATTCGGATTTGTATAAAGTATCAAACTTGTATCGAATTATTGATATGTTAATTACCATGGAAAAAGCGATAACCAGTCTTGAAAAACTTGATCAGATTTTAAGGTATTATAGGCTAGAATCGACTGGATTGATGGCGTTAAGAGATAGTGTGGCTGCTAACTTGTTGACAGATGAGTATAAGTCTATGAAAAGTGACTTAAAAGAGATTCATTATATTTTTAATACGATAAAAGGAGCTACATTATCCGTTTCGATGACATCAGGAATGCGTCCCAAATTTGCTCAAGTGACACAAGTCGATAGTCATCAATATCGGTATCCAAAAGCATTTCGACATGTCTCAGATGTATTGGCGGATGATCAAACTTTTTTAGATCGACGTATTTCGAGTTATGTACCTGTCTTTAAAGTTCAAAAAATGAATTATAATATACTCGAAGAGATTGAATATGCATTAAGAGACCATAAGGAAAAGTTGGAAAAGTTTATCAAGGCCTATGAACGCGTTGATATAAAACCTTTTATTCAACTTTATGAAGAGATTGCATTTTATAGTTCAAGTTATCAATTGTTTAAAACAATGGAAGAAAAAGGTCTTCCGATTACGAAGCCTGAAATCGTTCATGAGGAAAGCTGCCTCGAGTTTACAGAGGGGTATAATATTAACTTGGCAATCAAAGATGCCTTTGATGCTGAAGCAATCGTTTTGAATGATTTTCACATGGATGCGAATAGGAAGTATTTTTTAATGACAGGAGCAAATCGTGGTGGCAAAACCACATATACGCAATGCATCGGACAAATACAATTAATGGGACAGTTGGGTTTATTTGTTCCTGCAAAGACGGCTCGGATTAGCTTAGTGGACACGATTCAGTCCCATTTTCCTGCCTTAGAAAAAGAGTCTGTTGATAAAGGAAAATTTGGCCGAGAATGTGAACTTTTTGTAGAAAACTTCAAACGAACAACAGGTCGGTCTTTAATGTTGTTAAATGAATCTTTTGCAGGGACAAGCCATTTGGAAAGTTTAAGTGTTGCGACCCAAGGTGTTTTGGCAATGATGAAAGCAGGTACTCCCTTTGTTTTTAATACACATTTACATGAGTTGTATGACGAGGTTTTAGGAGAACTTTCTCAAAAAGATTTGAAGCATTTGGAGAATAGTTTGATAAGTATGACAACGAAAATGGAACATGATAAAAGTACGTATTTTATGATTGAGCAGGAGCCCTTGGGAAAAAGCTATGCTAGAGAAATCGCGCTTAAATATGGTGTTACTTATGAACAATTGATAAAAGATATGTGATAGGGGTGTAATATGAGTAAACAAGTCATGAGTTTGTTGTGGACCATAGATTCAGAAAAAAAGACATTTAGCCTATCCAAAAAAGACATGAATGATATTGGTATCGATTGGTTTTTTGACTATTTTGAAGCGGAAAAACAAGAGGATTTGTACACATTGCTTGGTGATGTACCGGTTAATATAGATGATATTCAATATCGACAAGGAATATTAGATGACTTCGTGAACAATCCGGACCTATTTGAAAAGCTTTTAATGGATGGACAAGATGCCTATCATCAAATGACACTAAGCAAGTTTTCCTTCGAAAAAGAAGCAACGGTGTATAATTTGATTAAACGCGTGTCAGAAGTGGATAATATTCGAAATATGCTTGAGGACCTTTTGGAAAATTTTCATCAAGCAAAGATAAAATCTCCCGGACTTATCAAATATCATGAGTTGCTTCAGGAAATTGTCCATTCAAGGCTCTATGAAGCCTTTATTCGTGATGTCGAGAAAATTAAGTCCCTTTCAGAAGGTGTGAAAAGCATTAAAATCGGTTTGAATTTAAATGACTATTTACAGCCGGTAGAAGCGATTCTATTAGATGTCAGTGAAGAAGAATTTAAATATGGACGATTTGATAAAAAAATCGAATATTATGTTGCTCAAGGGGTAAAAGAAGTCATGCTTATACCGCGAAAAATATTTGCGAAAGAAACAGTTGCACCACCGGATGCGCTAAATAGTCTGGAAAAAATAGTGGAACCGGCAATGTTGCAATTAATCAGCTTCTGTGATCAATTTACTCAGAAAATTTTGGAAGTGCTCAGTATACTTCACGAGGATTTACCCTATTATGATGTGGGTGTAACTATGTATAATCAGCTTACAAAAAAAGGATTTAAAATGATGATTCCTGAGTGGGGACGAGATTATAAGGTCAATGGACTCTTTCATCTGAATTTAGGCATGACCTTAGAGCCAAGCCAAGTCATTTTGAATACAATCCATCTTGATAAAAAACGGCCTATTAACATTTTGACCGGAGCCAATCGTGGCGGAAAGACAACTATAACTCAGAGTATAATGCAAACGATATGGTTGGGTCAGCTAGGCTTTTATGTTCCGGCGCAAAGCGCAACTTTACCCTTAATTAAGGAATTTAAGGTTCACTTTCCGCGGGAAGAAAAAGAAACAGTGAATTATGGCCGACTAGGTGAAGAGTGCAATCGATTTAAGGCCATGTTTGAAGACAGCTCTGAGGAGAGTTTTTTCTTTATGAATGAATCCTTTTCCGGAACATCCCATCATGAAAGTTTACAAATATCTGTAGAAATATTACAAGCCATTTATCAAAAAGGGAGTTTTGTATTATTTAATACTCATCTGCATGAGCTTGTGGAATCATTAGAAGAAAAAATTAATCCTGAAGCCATACAAAGTCTTGTTGCGGGTAAAGATATGGAAAAGTCTCCCTACATTATTGAACGCGGGAGACCTTTAGGAAAAAGCTATGGTATTGAGATTGCTAAAAAATACGGTATGAATTATGAAGTCTTAATTAGTTTGCGGCATTAAAAGGGATCAACGTATAGGTAGCGCTTTAAGCCTTCAAACAATTGGTTGAAGCGCTCAGAATCCACTTGATAGTAAATACGTTTTCCTTCTTGATACTTCATATGAATAATGCCAAGATCGACTAAGCGACTGATATGATAACTGATCGTTGCTGTTGTAATTCCTAAATAATCTGAAATCTCTTTGTTATAATGCGGTGCGTGCATTAAAAAGCGAATGAGATTTCTTCGTGTGTCATCAGCCAATGACTTAATAAGTTCCTCATATTGAGCTTGATGATGATCGGAATATAATTTTTTTTCAGCAGCAAGTCCATAGAAGAAATAGACTTCATCATGATTACCATAGGCTACAGAAATTTTGTCTCCGAAGTAGTAGCCAACAAAAATCCGAATAGAAGTATGTTCATTCGATAAAGATTCCTTGCTCTGAAATAAAATTGCATTGATAAATTCTTTTGGATTTTCATCAAGCAATGCTTGATGCTTTGCTTGAATGATCTGAAGTTGTTGCGTTAGAAAGTCTTCATTCTTAGCAAAAAAATGTTGGTAGATGAATTCGAAAGCATAAATCATGCGTTCGATAACACCCTCCGGATAATTTGTGAACTCATAGTAGAGCTTTTTATCCATACCATATTCATGACGCAGACCGGTTAATTCATCCAATAATTTGTCTAAATGAATATTTTCTGTATCCGCAGACATAGGTGTATCAATGCGTTCAATATAAAGGTCAAGTAGTTCGTGTGTTGAGAATTTTTTTAAATAATAAATAAGGTCAAGAGGATGCGCCAAATCTTCATGAATAATCACATCAAGAAGAACAATATAAAAGCAAGAAAAATCTCTTAAAAATAATTCGATGTCATTAATGACGAGAATAGGTAGTTTGGGATAAATTAGCTTGACATAGTCAGTTATAAAATGATCAAATCGTTTTGTAGAAAGTGTTTCATCGGCGGTTTGGTTCATCGAATAATAGGCAATACCGGTTAGATTATAAAGAAATTCCATTGACAAATTTGTTTCAATCTTAAGTGATTTCATTGTGTTACCTCTTTCCGTTTGAGATGAAATTATAGACTAGCTTTTATTTTATCAAAGAGATGAAAAGATTTCCACTCTTTTATTAATAGGCAAAGCATTGATGTCATGAAAAACATGTGATATAATTCCTTTTAAATGCTTTGTTATGGCATATGGAGGCCGTTATGAAAAGAAAACTTGAAAAATATAATATAGAGTATAATGTAGAAGGTGAAGGTCAAGATTTAGTCATTCTTCATGGGTGGGGCTGTAATAAAGAAATGTTTGACTTCTTAGTCGACCATTATAAGTCAAAATATCGTGTTTTTGCATTTGATTTGCCTGGCTTTGGCGGATCCGATGAACCGACTCAAGTCATGGGAACAATGGAATATGCAAAGCGAATGCATGAAGTTTTTGATGCCCTTGAGATAAAAAATCCGATTGGAATCGGACATTCCTTTGGAGGGCGGATATTAATCAAAATGGCAATGTTTTATACCTTCGATAAACTTATATTAACGGGTAGTGCAGGCGTTGTTAATAAAAGGCCCTTAAGATACTATATTAAAGTATATACATTTAAGGTAATGAAACGTTTGTACCGGATGGGTCCAGTTCAAAAAGTTTTTCCAAACATGTTAGAGAAATACAGGAAAAAATCAGGGTCTGCAGATTATAATCAAGCCAGTCCAATAATGAAGCAAGTACTGTCGAAAGTGGTTAATGAGAATTTAGTACATGAATTTAATAAAATAAAGGTGCCGACTCTCTTAATATGGGGAGAACTCGATACGGCGACACCCTTAAGTGACGGTAAGTTAATGGAAAAAGAGTTCCAAGATGCAGGGTTAGTCGTCTTTGAAGGAGGGAGCCACTATGCATTTTTAGAACAGGCGCAACGATTTCTAAAAGTACTAGACGCATTTATATAATATAGGTCTTATGGAGGATAGAATGGAAATCATTATTTATATAGCTATATTTGTGCTGGGAACAGCATATTTTGTTAAACGTACATTGTATTATACACATATGTTTCAGCTGAATTCATATCGATATGCACGATTTATTAGATTTATCAAAAGCAATATTCAAAAAATCTTATCCCTTAAAAACAGTGTTTTTATAGGCCTTATTTTGCTACTAAGTATACTAGGCATTCCCTTAGGCCTTATTTTAGTTCTCGCTATTCGGTTAACTTACGATGTGAAGACAAAACAGCAGACGAAAAAACCCTTAGCATATACGGCAAGAGTTAAAAGAATGATTAGTGTACAGGTAATCTTATATAGTGGTTTGGTGATTTTGCTTTATCAATCTAATGCCGATTTACTTATATTTATGGCAATCATTTTTATGAGCCTACCGATTTTATTGGTCGCAAATATGGTGCTCATACCATGGGAAAAGATGATGAAGAATTATTATTATAAGGATGCAAAAAAACGTTTAAGCGAACATTCGACATTAAAGATCATCGGCATAACAGGAAGTTACGGAAAGACAAGCACAAAATTTATATTAGAGAAAATTCTCTCCAAAGAATTCAATACATTAGTTACACCCCATAGTTATAACACTCTTCTTGGAGTTATCATAACCATTCGAAATATGCTTCGACGTTCTCATGAGGTTTTTGTAGTTGAAATGGGTGCAAAGCAAAAAGGAGACATTGAGGAAATTTGTCGATTAGTGAATCCGGACTATGGTATAATAACAGCAGTTGGACCACAGCATCTTGAAACCTTTGGAAGTGTAGATATTGTAATCGATACAAAGTTTGAGTTAGCCCAAAGCGTTGCTTCTAAGGGGATTTGTTATGTGAACGGAGATAATAAAAATGTTCGAATAGGGATTGGGCGGTATTCAAATTCTCGGTATGTAACTTATGGGAGTGACCAGGATAACCAAGCCGTAATTACACATATACGACAAGATGCTTCCGGGTCGGAATTTGAAGTTCGTATAAATCATCAAGTATATCGCTTTCAAACCAGATTACTAGGTGAGCATAACATGTTAAATATTGCAGGTGCAGTCGCTATTGCGATTGAACTTGGGGTTCCATATGAAAAGATATATGCGGGAGTCAAAGAATTAAAGCCTGTGGAACACCGATTAGAACTAAAAGCCCAAGGGGATTATTTTATTTTAGATGATGCATTTAACTCAAATCCAACAGGTGCCAAGAGTGCCTTGGATGTTTTGGCAGGCTTTGAAAACGGAAGACATATTATTATGACACCGGGAATGATTGAGCTAGGTGCCATGGATGATGAGTTACATATTGCTTTTGGACAACAGATTGCTGAAGTTTGCGATGAAGTAATTTTAATCGGAGAAAAAAAGACCAAATCGATTGTAGCAGGACTTCAGGCGAAAAACTATCCGATGGACCAAGTACATATATGTCAAACAGTATTTGAAGGGTTTAATAAAATACGAGAATTAGTACAGACCGGGGATGTTGTACTTATAGAAAATGACTTGCCGGATAATTTTGATGAATGATTTGGAGGAAATATAATGCAAATAAAGATCGTAACAGACTCGAGTTCTGATTTACCCCTATCCTATGTAAAAAAACATTCTGAGCATCTTGAAGTTTTAGGTATGCCGGTGATGGTTTCGGGGCAAGAATATATTGATGATTTGGGAGAAACATTTTCTCATAGTTTTTTTTATGAAGAAATGGCAAAAGGGACAATGCCCAAAACCTCACAGATCAATGTCGTAACTTTCTATGAGTGTTTTGAGCGTTTGACCAAAGAAAATAAAGGTGTTTTGTATTTAGGTTTATCCTCAGGGCTTAGCGGAACATATAATAATGCGGTTATTGCCAAAAGTATGGTGATGGAAGAATATCCAAATGCCCAGATTGCTATTATTGATTCATTAGCAGCATCGATAGGTTTAGGCGTTTTGGTATATACGGTGGTTGATAAAAATGAAAAAGAGAACTTGAGTCTAGATGAATTAGTAAAGTATGTTGAAGGTGAAAAATTGAAGGCAAATCATTGGTTCGTGGTGGATGACTTGTTGCACCTGAAAAATGGGGGGAGAATTCCGGCAACAACAGCTTATGTAGGAACGGTGCTGAGTGTTAAGCCTTTACTCTCTATGAATCATACAGGAAAGCTGGAGACATTTGGAAAAGTGCGTGGAAAAACACGTGCATGCAAATACATAATAAATAAAATTTCTGAACATTTAGAAGATTCTGAAGAAACGGTTATTATTGGACATGCCAATACACCCGAAGATGCGGCGTATTTGGTCCAAGAATTAAAAAAAGCAAAGGTTAATAATCCGGTAATGCTCACCTGCTTATCGGCAACAATCGCATCTCATGTAGGGCCCGGGATGTTGGCGGTAGCCTTCATGGGCAAGAAAGTGCGAGAAAACAAGTGATAGAGTAAATAATTCAGATTATTTGTGCATTAATAAGGGTTTTGTGATAAAATAAGAATATACATATTTTTACACATTATGACCAAAGATGGGAGTTGAAACTATGGTATCTAAAGAAATAGTAGGTCTTCTTTTAGCGGGAGGACAGGGAAGCCGCCTCGGCGTACTAACAACAACAACAGCAAAACCATCAGTTCCATATGGGGGAAAATACCGAATTATTGATTTTCCATTAAGTAACTGTGTCAATTCAGGCATTGATACAGTAGGGGTCTTTACTCAATATCAACCGCTTGAGTTAAATGCACATATAGGAATTGGTAAACCATGGGATTTGGACCGAATATCCGGTGGTGTTACTATATTATCACCCTACCAAAAAAGTGATAATAGTGCTTGGTTTACGGGAACAGCCAATGCCGTCTATCAAAATATTCATTATATTGATAAACTTAATCCAAAATATGTTATTATTTTATCCGGAGACCATATTTATAAAATGGATTATGCTAAGATGCTTCAAGCCCATAAACGCAATGAAGCAGATTCGACAATATCTGTATTTGAAGTTCCAATCGAAGAAGCAAATCGATTTGGTATTATGAATACAAATGATGATGGAAGCGTATATGAGTTTGAAGAAAAACCGGAAAACCCTAAGAACAATTTAGCATCCATGGGTGTTTATATTTTTACTTGGGATGTATTGCGGCAATATCTTATCGATGATGAAGCAGATCCTACTTCATCCAATGATTTCGGAAAAAACATTATTCCCAAAATGCTGAAAGATAAAAAACGATTGTTTTCATATGAATTTTCAGGCTATTGGAAAGATGTCGGAACAATACAAGCGTATTGGGAATCAAATATGGATCTTGTAAAACGAATACCTGATTTTAATTTGTTTGATCATAAGTGGAAAATTTTTACAGTGAATCCGGTTATGCCGGCAAATTATATCGGGCCGTCTGGGGTAGCGAAGCGTTCGATTATAGCAGAAGGCTGTATGATTTATGGGACAGTAATCAATTCCGTTATTTCTCCAGGTGTTCAGGTGGCAGAAGGTGTTGTCATTGAAGACTCTATTATTATGGCTAACACAACAATTGGAGCCAATACAAAAATAAAGAAAGCAATTATAAGTGAGAATGTTCATATTGGTAAAGATGTTGAGATTGGCTATGGAGACGATACGGTGAACACACTTAAACCAGATCTATATAATAGTGGTATTACGGTAATCGCCGATTGTGCGAGCGTTCCGGATCTTTGTAAAATCGGTAAAAACGTTGTCATTGATCGTCATGTGGCAGATGAAGATTATCAACATACGGAAGTACCTTCAGGGGAGACGATTTTAAAAGGAGGTATTGTTTATGAATAGTACAATGGGGATTATTATAACAGGTGGTAAAAATGAGAAATTGAAAGAACTTGCTTGGAAACGATCCGTTTCTGCCGTTCCTTATGGTGGACGATATCGTGCTATTGATTTTGTTCTATCCAATATGATTAACTCAGGTATTAATAAAGTGGGGGTCTTAACCCAATATAGTTATCGTTCTTTGATGGATCATATTGGCTCAGGAAAAGAGTGGGATCTTGATCGGCGACGCGGAGGATTGTTTTTATTCCCACCATATTTATCCGGTGATAATTCAGGGTGGTATAAAGGATCTGCAGATGGATTATATCATAACTCTACTTTTTTACGACGTAGTAATGAAGAATTTGTATTGATGACAACGGGTAATTGTATTTATAAAATGACCTATGATAAAATGTTACAAGAGCACATTGACAGTGGTGCAGATATTACGGTTCTCTATCGAGACATGAGTGATTTAGAACCTGAAGAGCTCAAGCATTTAGGTATGTTGAACTTTGATAAAGACAATCGCTTAATAGAAATGTATGAAAAATCACCTAAACCAAAAGGTACATTAGCATCTTTGGGCGTTTATATTATACGGCGTGAACTTCTCATTGATTTATTAGAAGAAAGCGCATCTCAGGGGTATTATGATTTTGTTCGAGATATTCTTATTAAAAAATTAGACCAACTTGTTATTAAAGGTTATCGATTTGAAGGCTATTGGAGAGCAATGCATTCAATTTCAATGTTTTATAAGGCCAATATGGATTTGTTAGATCCAAAAGTCCGTGAGGCATTGTTCATGAATGATGGGCGTGTATTTACAAAAGTCAAAGATGAAACACCTGCAAAATATAACGAAGAAGCCGAAGTGAAGAATTCAATTATAGCAGATGGTTGTATTATCGAAGGAACGGTAATGAATAGTGTCTTATTTAGAGGAGTAAAAGTCAGTCAAGGTGTTGTGATTAAAGATAGCATTATCATGCAGGATACGACGATTTTAAATGGGGCACAATTGACAAATGTGATATTAGATAAAGAAGTTGTTGTCGGTGAAAATAAGATTCTTAAGGGTGAAAATTCCTATCCATTTATTGTAGGAAAAGGAACTAAAATTTAATCAAAATCAAATAAAAATAAGGAGGCCTTCTTGGCATCCTTATTTTTTTGTTGAACAAACGGCGAAAATATGTGATAATATAAGTAATATTAACTCAAAAACGAAGAGGTGTAGCTATGAATGCAGAACATTTGAATCCAATTATCGCGGCATCAAAGTTTGTTATTAATCAAACCTGTGGAATTGAACTGAAACCAGGAAAGCCATATGTAACTCAATCGGAGTATACAGATGATGTTTTTGTTGTATTGTTAGGAATAACCGGTCAATTGCATGGCCAAGTTATCTTAGTTATGTCAAGAGAGATTGCCAAAAATTTAGCTTCAAAAATGATGATGGGCATGCCGGTGCCGGAATTAAATGATATGGCAAAGAGCGCCTTGGGTGAACTCATGAATATGATGATGGGTAATGCAATGACAATTTTTGCGGAAAAGAATATTTTGCTCGATATTACACCTCCAACAATATTTGTGAGCAAAGACTTATCATTAAATGTTGGTGATAGCCGAATGATAGCAATTCCTTTGGAGTTTGATGCCGGAATGCTAGAGTTAAACATTGCAATAAAAGAAGGGTAAATAAAGGAGTATATAATGATATCGATTGAGATCAATAAATCAAGTCAACTAAAAGAGATACCAAATCCTGAAAACTTAGGGTTTGGTACTATTTTTACAGACCATATGTTTATGATGGATTATTCTGAAGATCAAGGATGGCATAATGCAAAGATTGTTCCTTATGGTCCGATTGAATTCGATCCATCAATGATGGTGCTACACTATGGGCAGGAGACATTTGAAGGGTTAAAAGCATATAAAGGAAACGATGGAGAGATTTTTCTCTTCCGACCCGAGTACAATGGAAAACGATTAAACGACTCAAATAAACGTTTGTGCATACCTGAGATTCCGATAGAAGACTTTGTTAAGAGTATCGAAGCGTTAGTGAAAATAGACCGTCGGTGGATTCCGGAAGGGGTAGGGACTGCGCTATACATTCGTCCTTTTGTGTTTGCAACAGATGCATCCTTAAAAGTGCACCCGGCAAAAACATATAAATATATGGTTATTTTATCACCGGTAGGAGCTTATTATACAGAAGGCTTGAACCCAGTCAAGATTCAGGTCGAAGAAGAATATGTTCGAGCGTCTGTTGGTGGTGTCGGGTTTGCGAAAACCGGAGGTAATTATGGAGCTGGATTACTAGCGCAAGAAAAAGCCTCGCAAAATGGATGTTCTCAAGTGTTATGGTTAGATAGTAAAGAACACCGATATGTAGAAGAAGTCGGAACAATGAATGTCTTTTTTGTAAAAGAGGGCACCTTGATTACGCCAGCTTTAAGTGGAAGTATTTTGCCCGGAATTACGAGGGACAGTGTTATCAAAATGGCTGAAAACTTAGGCATCCCCGTTGAGGAAAGAAAAATAGATATTCACGAAATTATTGAAGCCAGTGAAGCAGGACAGATTACAGAAGCGTTTGGGACAGGAACAGCAGCGGTTATATCACCAGTAGGTACATTGGTCTATCAAGGAAAAGAGTATTGTTTCAATAATCATCGTATTGGCGAGATATCCCAAAAACTGTACGATTTAGTGACGGGAATTCAGCTTGGAGAGATTGAAGATTTGTATGGATTTAGACATGTTATTCGATAAAAAACATTGACGCAAGGTTCGTTTCATGATAGAATATCCACAGCTGAAAAACAATTGTTCTTCTTGAGGAGACAAACTGGTAGAAAGAGGTAGATTATGAATCGGAAATTAAAAGTCGGAATTATTGGCGGAACTGGAATGGTAGGTCAACGCTTCGTAACATTATTACATGATCATGAATGGTTCGAAGTGACAACGATTGCAGCTAGTCCTCGTTCAGTAGGCAAAACATATAAAGAAGCAGTTGGCGACAGATGGAGTCAGTCTATAGATATACCTGAACGCATTGGTCAAATCATGGTAAAAAATGCGACAGATATTGAAAGTGTTTCATCAGAGGTTGATTTTGTTTTTTGTGCAGTGGATATGAAAAAAGATGAGATCAAATCATTAGAAGAAGCCTATGCAAAAGCTGAAGTGCCTGTAATCTCAAATAACTCGGCCCATCGTGGAACGCAAGACGTACCGATGGTTATTCCTGAAATCAATAATGACCATATTGCTATTATTGATGCGCAAAAAAAACGTCTAGGTACAAAAAAAGGATTTATTGCAGTTAAACCAAACTGTTCAATTCAAAGCTATGTCCCGGCATTAAGTGCACTCAAAGAATTCGGACCTAAAGATATATCCGTGTGTACATACCAAGCCATTAGTGGAGCGGGAAAAACATTTGACACATGGCCGGAGATGCTTGATAATATTATTCCTTTTATTGGTGGCGAAGAGGAAAAAAGTGAAAATGAACCATTGAAAATATGGGGAAGCATTCAGGATGACAAAATTGTTGCTGCGACATCACCTTTGATTTCAGCACAATGTATTCGTGTGCCGGTACTTGATGGACATATGGCTGCTGTATTTGTTAATTTTGAAAAAAAACCTACAAAAGAAGAAATGGTTGAAAAATGGAACGCATATTCGGGACGTCCTCAAGAACTTGAGTTACCCCTAGCACCAAAGCAGTTTATAAAGTATATGACGGAAGATGATCGTCCGCAAACGCGACTAGACCGAGACTATGAACGCGGTATGGGAGTTACCATAGGACGTTTGCGTGAAGATAAACAATACGATTACAAATTTGTTTGTATATCTCACAATACACTCCGAGGAGCTGCAGGTGGGGCAGTTTTAATTGCAGAATTATTAAAGGCCGAAGGGTATTTGAATTAACATTAGTAATTGACAATCATTATCGCTTGCTATTGACAATTATCAGAAAATAGTGCATACTATATTTAGACTATTTGATTATTCAAAGAAATAATTGTAAAGGAGTGATTGTATGAAAGATGTTGGTAAAGAGAAAAATTTAGGTTCAAACAAAACCGAAGCGGTCTTAGATGCAGAACGTTATGAAGAAGAAACTCACGTTCATATTCCTCGTGAAGAAGCTATAAATGATGCTAAAGACTGGGTTGATGAAAACGAAAAGTAATTAAAATAACGATAAGGAACTGTAGCACAAACCATGTGCTTTAGTTCCTTTTTTTGTCTAGTATATTAGCCCTAATGGGCGTATAATAAAGATAGACAAGGAATTTATTGATTAGAGAACAGGAGGTATGTTTATGGGCATACGAGGAAAGTTGACGTTGTTTACAAATTTGTTGATTTTGGTTGTAGTCATTGGACTAGCAACAGTTTCCTTTTTGGCACTACAAGGAAGTGGTGAAGAAAATCTTAGAGAATTGGAAGATGTGATGTACTCTCAATATGATGCAATGCTAGAAGAACATGTTGAGATTCTTATTACGGAATTAGAGGGGATTGTCAATCAGATTGAAGCCGGGGTCATTGATGAGACCCAAGGAAGAATCATTGCTGCAGATATTATTCGAAATGCCAAATATGGTCCTGAAGGCTATTTTTGGGCAGATGACACTCAAGGGAATAATATAGTATTATTAGGAAGTGAAACAGAGGGAACCAATCGTTTTGAACTTGCCGATGCACACGGAACAAAAATGATTCAGCTTATGATTACGGCAGCTGAAAATGGTGGCGGATATACAGATTATTATTTTCCTAAAGCGGGTTCAGACATAGCGGAACAAAAAAGAGGGTATACCCAGTTGTTTCAACCCTTCGGGTGGGTTATCGGAACGGGAAATTATATCGATGATATAGAGGCATATATTGATGTGCAAAGAACAAAGCATAATGAACAGCTTAGAAACAGTCTTTTATTAGTTCTTGCAATGGCTATCATCATGTTTGTTATTGGATTTATTGGGGCGAATATATTTAGTGTTGGAATAACTAAGCCAATACGAAAAATGACAAAGAATTTAGAAAAAGTATCTCGGTTAGATTTTTCTACGGATCAAGATACAGCAAAATTATCAAAACGTAAAGATGAAATCGGTCAAATGGCAAGTTCGCTGGATTCGCTGAACAAAGAATTACGAGATGTTGTCCAAGAAATTTTGCAATTCACGTCAAATCTGAATACCTATGTTAAGGATATGTCTCAAATATCTGCAACGACCAAGGAAAATTCTATTACGGTTGTAAATGCAGTCGATGAATTTGCACAAGGAGCCCAAGAACAAGCTGAAGATGCTCAAGAAAGCGTATACAGTTTAGAATCTCTAAATAGCTTTATTGCTCAGAGTAATCAACTTGCAGAAGAGGTCTCGGGATTATCGGACAAAGTTTTTGATCGCCAAGAAGCCGGAAATGAATCGGTTAAATCCTTGGTGGAAGAGTTTAATACAACGCTTGACGTTATTAAAAAGTTAAATGATGATATTGATAATTTAAGTGAACATTCCAATAGCATAAATGATATTATTAGTGTTATAGAGGGCATTGCTGAGCAAACAAATCTATTAGCGCTCAATGCTTCCATAGAAGCGGCAAGAGCCGGTGAAGCCGGAAAAGGATTTGCCGTTGTTGCCTCGGAGATACGGTCCCTTTCAGAACAGACAACCCATTCAACAAAAGAAATTAATGCTATTATTCATATGGTCACTGAAAGCGTCGATGCATCAAAAGAAAATATGAAGTATTCAAATACTTCAATTAAAAAGGCTTTTGATAAAATGAATAATGTCAAAGATACATTCGAAGAAACCTCTGAAATTACGGCTGAATCCAATGAAAAAGTCAAGTCGGTACAAGAGTCCTTTAAGGGGATTAATAATGCAAAAGAAAAGGCGCTTCATTCAATACAATCGATTTCAGCAGTCACCCAAGAGAATGCGGCAGCCAGTGAAGAAATTAATGCGAGCATGATGACACAAAAAGAGATTATATCAGAGCTTGATGCGATTGCTAATCAAGTGTCAGACAACACCGATCGACTTAATGAACTCATGAAGCGATTTACAATTCATTAGATTATAGGCAAATCGAATAGGATAAACAAGGCGCTCTTAAAAGAGTGCCTTGTTTATATATTTTTAATACTTTTTATATAAAGGGTATATTTGTTTGTGCTAATATAGTAAAATAAGTATAAATAGAAAAGTGGATGTGAAATCAAATGGAATCAAAAAAAGATAAAGTTGTTCATACAATCCGCATCAGCGGTTTTTTTAATACACCACCCAGTGAAAAAGAAATCTATCAGGCCATGCGAGATTTTGAACGATTACAACGCGTTTTAAGATGGGTGCCCGTGCTTTTCTTAGCCGTTTTAGGTGGGATTTTTTTTGCTGTCATGAAATTGTTTGAACTTAATTTGCCGGCATTTATTTTAGTGACAATCAGTACAGTCATTATATTAAAAGAGTTAAGTACGGTTCTTTTTTCATTACATATGAGAAAACGACTGATGAAACCTTTAGAAAAGCTTCGTGTTGCTGTTGAAGAGATAGCAAAAGGAAATTACGGATTCACGGTGGAAGAAGAGCAGTTTAATATGGTAGGAGACTTAATTGCTTCCTTTAATCGCATGAGCATTGAGCTAAAAGAAGCAGAAGAATTGAAAGAGCGCTATGAGCAGAATCGAAAAGAACTCATTGCAGGGATCTCTCATGACTTAAAAACGCCTATTACATCTATTATTGGTTATGTGGATGCCATTCAGTCAGGGGTTGCAACAACAGATGAAAAAAAAGAAAAGTACTTAAATATTATTGAATCCAATGCCCAGTATACTAATAAGCTTATTGATGACTTATTTTTATTTTCCAAACTGGATATTAATCAAATGCAGTATGAATTTGTTCGCATGCCTATATGCGAATTTTTACAGGATGTAATTGTTGAAAAACAGTTGGAACTGGAAGAAAGTGGTGTCAACGTTTCCTATACAATTGATATTGCCAAGGATAAACTTTTGGCAATTGACGGGAAAATGGTGTATCGAATTATGTCGAATATCATGTCAAATGCAATAAAGTATGGAAACAAGGAAGCACCGGAGATCCACATCGAAGCGACGGAAGAGCTCGATGGTGTGAAAGTTGCAATATCAGATAACGGTCAAGGTATATCACAAGAAAACTTAGAACATATTTTTGATGTCTTCTTTAGAGAAGATGTGTCAAGAAACAAAGAAATTGGCGGAACGGGATTAGGGTTGTCAATTGCAAAACAATTAGTCCAAGCTCATGGAGGTGCTATTTTTGCTACATCAAAAATAGGCGAAGGGACAACTATAACCTTTACCCTAAAAGATCAAAATTTACAGGAGGATTATGATGAATAAGATATTGATTATCGAGGATGACCAACAGATTGCAGCTTTAGAAAAAGATTTTTTAGAAATGAATGGATTCGAAGTAAATATAGAAACAGACGGACACAAAGGCTTAAAAGAAGCGATGACTGGCGATTATCAGTTAATTATCATTGATATTATGCTCCCGAATGTGAATGGATATGATATACTTATGATGATACGTGACAAATTAAATATTCCTTTTATTGTGGTTTCAGCGCGTAGTGATGACATGGATAAAATCAAAGGAATAGAATTGGGAGCGGATGACTATATGACAAAGCCCTTCAATCCCAATGAACTTGTTGCGCGCGTTAAAAATCAATTGTCTAGGTATGACCGTTTATTGAATATGAAATCAAAACAAGGTGAAATCGAATATAATGGCGTGCTCATTAATGAAGAATCTAGACGGGTCTACGTGAATAAAGAGGAAGTCATAATGACTACAACAGAGTTTGATATTCTTCTGTTTTTTATGAAGAATCCGGACATTGTACATAGTAAACAAACAATTTTTGAACGTGTCTGGGGTGAAGATGAGTATGGAGATATCGGAACCGTTCCTGTATATGTTCAAAAGATCCGTAAAAAAATTGAAAAAGATTATACAAGACCCAAAATCATAGAGACCGTATGGGGAGTTGGATATCGATTTAATCGATTATAAAATAGTATAAGAAGGTGTAAAGTATGAGATTAGTTCCTATTGGCTCGATAAAAGAAGGCTCCTTGCTTGCAAAGAGTATCTACGATGAAGAAGGACGTGTATTATTAAATAATGGCGTCGACTTAACAGAATCCTTGATTGAAAAACTGAAAGTGAATCATGTCTATGCAGTGCATGTTGCAGATGACTATAGTGTAGGTGAAATCAAAGATGTTATCCGACCGGAATTGCGCAATTTAGCTGTTAAAGAAATCAAAACAGTTTTTGAGGCGATTCGAAAAGAAGTCGAAAAAACAGTAAATACCTTGAAGAGCGAGCAGATTCAAATGAATCGACGATTAAAGCTCATGGTGGATCAAAAATATTTTGAAGGTGTTGAGCAAATCATAAATGAAATGATGGGCGATATTACACATAATAAAGACGTCATGGTTGGACTTGTTGATATTAAAAATATGCAATCGTTTGTCTATCAACATTCCATCCAAGTGACAATTTTATCTATTCTCATCGGAATATCCATGAAAATGAATGGGAAAATGTTGAAAGATTTAGCAATTGCTGCAATGATGCATGATATTGGGCTGGCATTTATTGACAAAGAATTAGTGAACTATCGTTCAGACTTTTCAGAAGACCAAAAAAAGAACTATCAGCTACACTGTAGGCTGGGGAATGATTTCCTGAAAGAAAATACAATGCTAAGTGTAGGTGCTAGAATGGGGGTGTTAGAACACCATGAATACAATGATGGTAGTGGGTATCCCTTAGGGCTAAAAGAAGAGCAGATTCATATTAATGCGCGGATTATTCATGTGGCCAATGTATATGATAAAATGACCTCCGGTCATCTTGGAAGAATTGCACCTCCCAATGAAGCCATTGAATATATTATGGGGAATGCAGGCAATGGTAGAATCTTTGATTTTGAGATTGCCAATCTCTTCGTACGTCGTATTGTACCTTTTCCCATAGGTTCATTCGTCTTACTATCAAATGGTGAGAAGGCTGTTGTGACTGGATATAATGCAGATAATCCTTTGCGACCGATTGTGAAAATAATTGAAAAAGGCAAGAAAATCGATGAATTGCAGCAATTGAATTTAATTAATGCAAATACCTTGAATATAACTGTAAAAAAAATCATTTATGAAGTTTAATTGCAAATATCAAACTACTATATGAATGGCTTAACATCCTGAAATATTGACTTTGAGTTCTAAAAATGCTATTATATTAAGGATACGTTAAGACTCTAATTAGAGAAAGTAAGGTGTGAACATGAAAGATTATTCTGATTTAATTGCAAAATGGAGTGAGCTGGTACAAGAGGCTGACGTAATTGATCCGAGTTTATATGGGCGTTATGAAGTAAAAAGAGGATTGAGAGAATTGTCAGGTAAAGGCGTTCTCGCCGGATTAACTCGTATAGGTGAAGTTCATTCGTATATTATAGATGAAGGCGAAACAATTCCGCAACCGGGACGATTAATTTATCGAGGCATCGATATCGATGATTTAGTTAATGGGTTCCGTGATGACCAAAGATTAGGGTTTGAAGAAACAGCATATCTTCTCCTTATGGGAAATCTTCCGACAAAACCAGAACTTGATAAGTTTACAGAAGTCCTAGGGGAGTATCGCATATTACCTGATGGCTTTATTCGAGATATGATTATGGGCTTACCAAGCAAAGATATGATGAATGTCTTGGCCCGTAGTGTACTTGCGCTGTACTCATTTGATGATAATCCGGATGACATTAGTATAGATAATATCATGAAGCAATCCTTGCGATTAATTTCAACAATGCCCTTATTGGCAGTATATGGGTATCAATCGTGCCAATATTATGAAGGAAAGAGTAGTTTAATCATCCACTCACCACGAACAGATTTAAGCACAGCGGAGAACATTTTATATATGTTGAGACATAATAATGAATATACTCCTCTTGAAGCGCAATTGCTTGATCTTGCACTAGTCTTGCATGCAGAGCATGGTGGTGGGAATAATTCGAGTTTTACGACGCATGTTGTTACCTCATCAGGTACAGATACATATTCAACAATAGCTGCGGCTATAGGATCATTAAAAGGACCAAGACATGGTGGTGCCAATATTAAGGTGGCTGAAATGTTAGACGACCTTAAGACAGAAGTTGATAATTGGGACGATGATGATCAAATTTCAGACTATATTGAAAGACTCTTAGATAAAAAAGCCTTTGATAAACAGGGACTTGTTTATGGAATAGGACATGCGGTGTATTCCTTATCTGATCCAAGAGCTGTTATTTTTAAAGAATATGTTGAGCAATTGGCTAAAGAAAAAGGGTTAGAAGACGAATATAATCTATATAGTCGAGTGGAAGCCCTTGCGCCCAAGATTATTAGTGAAAAGAAGAAAATGTACAAAGGGGTTAGTGCCAATGTGGATTTTTATTCAGGATTTGTATATAGAATGTTAGGAATACCTACAGAGTTGTACACACCATTGTTTGCTATATCTAGAACAGTTGGGTGGTGTGCCCACCGTATTGAGGAATTGAATAACGGAAGTAAGATTATTCGACCGGCATATCGTTCAGTAGCTGATCGAAGAGCGTATATACCTATTGATGAACGTTAAGCATAGTTTTTCGCCCTGTGAAAAAAAGAGTAGCTAATAAAGCCTATAATGAGTCCGAGATAGTAGGTAATAAAGCGCCAGATAAGAATAACGGATGCAATGTGGTGTTGTAATAAGAAGGTGCTAAAGATTAAGAAAAAGCCACCTTCAGCACCGCCAGAAGCTCCCGGTAAAGGTACAATGGACGTTATTAACATGACATAAGAGCTTGCAAGTATTATTCGTAAAAAACTGACCGGGTAGATATCAAGGGATAATAGTATAAAATAAGCAATGGTATAAAATGACATTAATTTAAAAATGTTAAGTAATATAGTCAAAGCAAATAAACGTTTGTTTTTAAGTAAATAATGTATTTCATTATGGAAATCAGCAACAAGAGATTTCCATTTTTTATAGCGTTTTTTTTGCTTTTTCGCACAAGAAAAAGGCTTAAGCATTAAAAGGATAGAATGTAATAATCGATAGGATATTTTTGAAGAAAATGCAATAGCACATAAGGAGACAATTATTACTAGGTTAAGAATAAAACCGATAACTGTAAAGAGATTGGCAGACGCATTAATATATACTTTGGCATAACTAAAATGTCCAAGAATTAAAGTGATTGAGCCTAGTATGACGAGAGCGATTTGATAGACAATAAAGTTATGTGTTGAAAGACTTGTGCTATGGCAGATGCTAAATTTAGGTTCTTTGCTTAGGGCATATATTTGAAAGGGTTGTCCACCACTAGAAAAGGGAGTAATTCCATTAAAAAACTGAGTGGATAATACTAATTTAAATACTTTGGAATAGGCATACTCATCATCATACGCTTTGATAAACAAATGTAGTGATTTGGCTTCGAATACCCAGTAAAGAAGAATTAGTAACAATGAGATACTCATCCATCCCCAATGAACCGACTGCAATTGTGACAAAATTTGTGTGTGCTCATTTTTAATCAATATAATGATGGAAAGTATAGTAAAACCAACAATAGGTACTATTTTTTGTTTAGTTAGTATGTGTTTCATGGTTCACCTCATTTAATAAGTCAGAGTAGATGGCGTGAAGTGAATGGCCAACGTTATTTAAAGAACGCTCTTTAGCAATCAAATACGCTTGATCTAAATGAATCGTTAATGCTCCTGAAAAATAGTCGCGAATATATTTTTTGAAGTCTTTATTCGTGCTTGCTTTTTTGCAATGAATTGAATCTTCAAGCCAGTCTGCATATACCGGTATGTCGCGAACGATAATCGGCAAACGACAAGCAAGTGCCTCTAATATAACAATTCCTTCAGTTTCTTCATAAGTGGGCATCAAAAACAAATCAGACTCACAATAAGCAGATAGCATATTATGAACATAGCCGAGAAAATGTACATTTGAAGGTGCTGATTTAATTGCTTTTTTAACTTCATGTGTCATCAATGCTTTAGGTGTCGTTCCGCACCAGGCAAAAGTATATTCAGGTAATTGCTTGGCCAATTCTATAAAGTCAAGTATGCCTTTACGCTTAATTTGTAAACCGACAGAGAGAATGATTTTTTCATCGGAGGCAAAGCCATAGGTGGCTCGAAAATTGGCTTTCATATGTTGGAACTGCCGACGGTTAAAATGTGTTAAATCAATACCGTTGGATACATTTACAATAGGTGGTGATAAGTTATAAGTTTGAAGCAAGTGTTTTGAATACTTGGTTGGAGTTATAATTAGGTCACCTGTATTATAAATCTTACGTAAAATATATTTAAATAATGGTGCAATATGATTGGAAAAAATAAAGGAATTTTTAAAGTCTTCTTCAGTGCTATGAGCATGTATAACGACTTTTCTGCCGTTATGCTTAGCAAATTTTGCGAGTAGAAAACTTTGGATGCCAATCGTGTTAATGTGAACGATATCACATTGCCCAAAATCACTGAGTTTTGATGTATGGTTTATATCATGTAAATCCAGAGCTTTTTTTTGATGAACGATAGCCCGACCAACACCGGAGTGTTTAATGAAAAGTAATGCTTCTGAATATAATAATATGTTCATAAGTCCTCCTAGATTAGTTCGGATTTTGGTCCGGAAATAATGTATGTATATATTTTTTCGGCATTTTTTCCATAATTTTCTTTTGAAATCGATCGAATGACGATTTGTGCATTTTGAGTTAAAAGCTTTCTAATGACAGGATTAGATAAACTGTGTTGAATATTTTCAAACAGCTCCTCTTCAGTCGTAAATAAATAGCCGGTTTTCTTATGAAGAACAATATCTTTAACATGGGTATCATCATAAACGATGACAGGTACATTACATGCCATGGCTTCAATAATTGTTAAACCTTGAGTTTCCGTTTTTGAGCAACTAATAAATAGTGTCGCCAAATTATAATAAAGATGAATATGATCAAATGGAATTTTTCCGGCAAAAATCACATAATCACTAATTTTTAATTTCTGACAAAGCTTTTCAAGTTTTGACCGATATGGGCCATCTCCAACAAACATAATACGAATGGATGGATCCTTGTCTAGTAATTTAGGTAACTGTCGAATGAGCATATCATGACTTTTTTCTTCGCTTAAACGACCGACAGATAACAAAATGTGGTGATCCTTTGTTAAACCGTATTTTTGGCGTAATGTATCAAGTTCGGGGGTGTTCTGATTCATATGTATAAAGTGGCTTAAGTCAATGCCCGTTGGCATCACAAAGATATTATTGCGAACACCGTAATCAATCAAGGCATTGCGCGTTTTTGCAGAAGGGGCGATAACACCGTCATAACTTTTTACATAAAATTTACTGCCTGTTTTGATAAATTTCTTGAGCATATTGTGTCCGTACTTTAGACGATTGACGTAATGAGTATAATCTTCATACATGGTGTGATAGGTATGAACAGTTGGGATAGCTAGTGTTTTGGCTAAATGCCGTCCTAAAAGTCCGATACTAAATTCAGTATGAGTGTGGATAAGATCAAAATTCATTGCTTTGATCTGGGATAATTTATGGGTGCTAATAGGAATGCCCACACGAAATTCTTTCCAGCGATGGAAAGGAATTGATTTTATGCGTATAATATTAGTCCGTTCATCCGAATATCCGGGAACATCAACCGTTATGATTGTGACTTTGTGGCCTAAGCGTACTAATTCTTCTTCTAACATAAGGACCGACGTGACTACACCATTGATTTGAGGTAGATAACAGTCCGTAAAGAGTCCGATTTTCATAATAAATACTCACTCCTTTATATGGGTTCATTCTATATGTTATTTCTATAATAACCCATTTAGATTAGAAAATCCTTAGAAAATAGAAAAATTAACCTAAGAACTTTCCTGATAAAGAATTTTCCCGATGTTGACTAAATTTTTTATTTCGGTATAATTAAAAGAGTTACATAATATAGAAATACATGAATTGAAACGGAGGAGAATGAAGATGATGAAAAAAATAAGTGTTTTATTTATAATTCTTATATTAGTAGTAGGTTGTGGAAATAATGCGACAGATGATGTATATGGTGAAAAAACGACCACGCTTGATAAAGATCTTATAAAAGTAGGTATGGAGCTTCAATATCCACCCTTTGAAACGAAGAATACAGAGGGGGAGCCGGATGGTGTTTCGGTTCAATTAGCCTATGCATTAGGTGAATATTTGGACAAAGAAATAGAAATCGTCGATACTCGATATGCAAGCTTGATTCCTGCCTTAGAGACAGGGAATGTTGATATTATAATCTCGTCAATGACGGTCACGCCGGAAAGGCTTGAGCGTGTTGATTTTTCAGATGAATATACGTCAGCGCCATTAATGGTTTTGGCACATGTGGATTCAAAAGTTAACAGTCCGGAAGATATAAATGATCCGGAAGTTAAGATTGCGGTGAAATCAGGAACGGTTGCAGAAATATGGGCAAAAACAAATGCGCAAGAAGCGACGCTTATTAATATTGAAGAAGAAGCTACTGCTGTGTTAGAAGTGGCTCAAGGAAAAGCAGATATATTTATCTATGATCCGCTATCAATTATTCGACATAATCAAAATTATCCGGATACAACAAAGGCAATTTTAGAGCCACTTCCAAATACAAAAGGCTGGGGAATTGCTATGCGAAAAGGTGAAGATGAATTAAAAGAGAAAATCAACACATTTTTAGAAGAAGCAAAAGAAGATGGTACATATGATGAAATCAGACAAAACTATCTACAAGATGAAATAGCAGAATTTGAAGAATACGGGTTGGATTTCTTTTTCTAAACGTGAACTGACTAGAGTAGAAAAGACATGAAAGAAGGACAGTATGAATAAAATAAATAAAACGATAAATTTTATAATAGCCCTATCTTTGTACGTCGGTTTATTTTATTTTGTGACCACACGTGCAATTGGAGTGAAGCTAGATTTTACGCCCTATGTTGAATACCGAAAAGTTATATTTAACGGATGGATTAAAACTATTGAAGTTAGTGTTCTTGGGGTTTTGTTGTCCTTAATTGTAGGCCTTGTATTGTATTTTATGAGTCAATCCGGTGTGTTGGCAATAAAATATGTTGCAGGGATTCATAAAACAATTATATTTGGCACACCACTACTTGTGATTGCAATTGTGTCCTATTATTATATAGGTAATGCTTTTTCAGTTGATTCAAAGCTTTTAGTGGGTGTGGTTACACTTGGCTTATACATTGGCGCATATATTTCGGACATATACAAAGGCGCCATTGAGTCGATTCATATTAACCAATGGCAAACAGCGAAAATGTTTGGGCTTACAAGAGCCCAAACATATCGTTATGTCATCTTTCCCCAAGTACTAAAAAGTATATTACCGCCACTTGCCGGTCAGTTTGCATTAACGATTAAAGGAAGTGCATTGTTGTCCTACATGGCGTTGAACGAATTTTTTAATGAAATAAATGTTGTGCAATCAAGTACATTCCGTTTTGCAGAAGGATTTGTCGTTGTGTCTATTGGGTATTGGATTATTACAGTACCTTTGATTATCTTTGTGCGAAAGTTAGAAGAACGACTCCATGTACGTATTATAAAATAATAGAGAGGCTTTGGTGAAATCGTGAATTTGAAACTCGATCACGTTGAGAAATACTATGATGATGTGAAGATATTAGATAAACTTGATTTATCTATGAAAAATATAAAAGTGCTTGCACTTATTGGTCCGTCAGGAAGTGGGAAATCGACACTTCTTAGACTAATAGCCGGACTTGAATCCTTTGAAGGTGGTAATATTGTATTAAATAACCAATCCATTGACAAGGTGGATTTGGCAGAGTATCGAAAACGTATAGGCTTTGTTTTTCAAGATCACAACCTATTTAATCACTTGTCGGTCATTAATAATATATGTATGATTATGGAGAAAGTCCATCATCGAAAGCATACAGAAGCAAGAACAGAAGTTGAAGGATTATTAAAAAAATTCGGCTTGATTGATCACAAGGATAAACAACCTCATCAAATTAGTGGAGGTCAAGCGCAACGTGTATCTATCGTAAGAGCCCTTGCCATACAACCAGAAGTAATATTACTTGATGAACCGACATCAAGTTTGGACCCGGTACTAACATTTGAGGTGTTAAAATCCATTGAAACCTTGGTTCAAGATAACAAAGATGTTATCTTAGTAACCCATGAAATAGGCTTTGCAAGGGAACTTGCAGATTATATTATTTATATGGAAGAGGGGAAAATCATCGAACATGGTGCAACGAATATATTGGAAGAACCTCAAACAGAGAAGTTAAAAATATTTTTGGATAAAGTATTATCATTTCATTAAAGGAGGAAGAGAATGTCATTTAGTCGAATGGATTTAGAAGATCGTAAACGTCCTAAAGGGCGCAACGCTATTTTGGTCTATGGATATAGCGAAGAAGGTGTCCAGACCTTGAAAACAATCATGGTCGAAGCAGGAATTGATGAGCTCATCTATATCGAGCAGGCAGAGTGTAATCAACGAATCAAAGAAATTATTACAGATAAGGAAGCAGACGCAGTGTCATCTTATCATGAACATGATGATAAAGTGATTGTTTTTAATAGTACAAGCCAATATGAGGTTAATGCATTTATTACAAAACTGTTTAAGGATGTTGACGTGCGTCCCATTGTAGCAATGGTGACTCCGACAAGTGAAAAATGGCAGTTTAGCGATTTAGTTGAAGAATTAAAACGAGAAAAAGAGGCGTTGAAATAATGAATTTTTTGAGTGAACCCATATACATTTATATTATTATATTTGTGGTAAAGATTATTGAAGTGACAATGGCCACAATACGTATTGTGCTTGTCACTAAAGGCGAACGTATAAAAGGAGCTATGATTGGACTTGTTGAAGTTGTTATTTGGGCTCTTTTAGTATCGCAAGTACTAGCGAATCTGACAGAAGATCCCTTTAAACTCGTGGTGTATGCATTAGGTTTTTCTATCGGAACATTTTCCGGTTCTTTCTTTGAGCAAAAGCTAGGATTTGGAAGTGTTCGTGTCGAGATTATTGTGAAAGAAAGTTCAGGCAAAGAATTGGGAAAAGCACTTCGTACAAAAGGATTTGCAGTTACAGAGGTTGTTGGACAGGGGATGAATCATCCGCGTTCAGTGCTTATTATGCATATTAAGCGTAAACGGTCCGCTGAAGCGATTAATTTAATTAAACAATTGGAGCATAATGCGGTTATTACGATTAATGACGTGAAACCAGTTTATGGAGGATATGGAATCCTAAAAAAATAATCAAGGAGAAAATTAATGGATTATGACATTCAGTTTAAAGACTTAATGATAAAATTCGGAAAAAAGACCATTATTGAAGGTTATAATTTGGACATAAAAAAAGGCGAAAAAGTATTAATTTCCGGAAAATCAGGAACGGGTAAATCCAGTTTAATCAAGGCACTTTTGGGATTTATTGAATATGAAGCGGGTGAGATATTCGTTCAAGGAAGTGCTATTGAAGGCAAAGATTTTAGAGAGGTTCGAAATCAGTTTGCTTACGTCAATCAAGATGTAACTATACGTAAGGGAAATGTAAAGAATTATTTGCTTAGTATTCAAAGCTACAAACATAATACCTTAAATTTTTCCGGTGATAATTTATTAGACGACGAATTGATGGAATATTTTGAATTTGATCCCCTCTATGTCTATAAAAATTCAGAAGATTTATCGGGGGGAGAACGACAACGGCTCGGTATTATTTTGGCAATCATGCTAAAACGTCCCATTTTTTTGTTGGATGAAATAACCTCGGGACTCGATAAAGAAATGAAGAAAAAAACTGTCGATTACTTTGCCCAGTGTGAAGAAACCGTCATTGCTATAAGTCATGACCAAATATGGGAAGACCAAGGGGCATTTAGAAAGGTTGGGTGGGCTTAATGGGTGTTGAACCAATTGGAACACTAAATTTGATTTTTCTAATTGCCTTAGTGATACCGATTTTTATATTTAATCGAAGTATAGGTATTACTCAAACAAAAAAAATCATTATTTCTATAGCACGGATGGTCATCCAGTTAACGATTGTTGGAATTTATTTGCAATATATTTTTGACTTAAATAATATTTGGTTGAATATTGCCTATATCATTGTTATGATGGTAGTAGCAACGATAGCTATTGGTGGTTCGATTCCCATAAAACGCACAATCGCATTTTTGCCGGTTTTAATTTCCTTGCTGATCCCCAATATACTTATGTTGCTTTTCTTTAATGGTCTTGTCATCCAAATTGATCAAATCTTTGAAGCAAAGTATATTATTACAATTGGGGGTATGTTGTTAGGTAACGGACTAAATGGAAATATGATTGGTTTATCCACGTTTTATAATGGATTAATTAAAAATGAAGAAGTTTATCACTATGATTTAATGCTTGGCGCAACGAAATTTGAAGCCCTAAAACCCTATTTTAAAGAGGCTGTTTTGGTGTCGGTTAATCCGACCATTGCCTCAATTGCTACAATTGGTTTAGTCTCACTACCTGGAATGATGACCGGTCAAATCCTAGGCGGAACGATTCCAATTGAAGCGATTCGATACCAAATCGCGATAATGATTGCAATATTTATAACTAAGTATTTCAATATATATTTTGCCATTGTATTATCATCAAAGAATATGTTCAACACTAAATGTCAGATGAAGAAGCAGTTTCTAAAAGAGGAGGTACCATCGTGAAAAAAGTGATTATATATTTTAGTCTCATGCTCCTTCTTATGGGATGCACTTTAGAAACAGTTGATGTCGGAAAAGATAACGATAAATCAACGGAGCAAGAGGTAATAGTTGAAACCGTATTTGAACCGCGAACGGTTTCAGCGAGCTATATCAATGTGGAAGCAGAGCGATTAAACGTTCGAAGTGATGCAGATATTGAAAGCACACAAGTCGGCGCAGTGTATAAAAATGATAAATTTCAAGTTATTGAAGAAAAAGAAGATTCACAGAAAAGATTATGGTATCTTGTAGAATTTGAGCCAAATAAGCAAGGTTATGTCGCTGGATGGTTTTGCGCGCAAACAGAGATTACTATTCGAATCGAAGAAGATTCAACACAAATCATAAATATTGATGTTATGCCAATTCCTCAGTATATCGATAATCCCTTTAAACCCAATGAAATCAACGTAGGCGATCAAATTGTCGGTATGTTGGTTAAAGAAATCAGTCAAATTGATCAACTTAACAAAATCGACTTTGATGGTGAAGTTGAGCTTACCGGAACGTTTTATCATGAGACATCCAGATTATCTTTTGGAACGGTTGTTCGTTTTGTTCCGGATGAAGCATCTAGTGTTCTCTTGCCGAGAATGGGTAATGATATATCCGGTGTATGGTTTATCCTTAACGATTACAGTGAAGTTGCTAATAAATTTGGCGAAGTCGGAACCCAAGGTTTTGCAACGATGAAGATTAGAGATTATACCATAGGCTACGGTGTTGAAGATGCCTATAATCAAGCAACGCTTGTATCTGTGACGATAGAATAGGGGGTCATATGCAACAGACAGAACAATACACGAAGTTGGTTAATGCGATTGAATTTTTTTCTCAACGATTTTCCCTTGAAAATATGCTTGAATATATTTTTGATTTTTCAATAGAGTTGATTTATCCGACATCGTGCATACTCATCGTTGAAAAAGATGGCGTGTATGAAGTTGAAAATTACAAAGGTGTATATAATCATGCCTTGTCTTTTTCAAAAGAGCCCCATCATAATGAACTTGTGTATTTTCATGCAGGACTGATCAATGAAGAACGATTAACCTCCTACATACCAAATGAACTATTTTTAAAAGAAAAACCTAAGTATGCTATTCCTCTTATTATGGGGAAAAGTTTACTTGGGTTTGTGGCATTTAATAAAGAAGAAGTTACAGATGGCGACCTGATCATAGCCGAAGCCTTAATGAACTTATTTAGTTTATCTCTTTCAAATTATGAATCATATAATTCATTAGAACAGGTTAAGAAAAAATTAGATGCAAAAGTATTCAACCTTTTTGCAATTAATCAGGCGTCAAAAGCATTGCTGAGTGAACTTGATGTGCATCAAGTTATTCAGATGACAAACAGTGTCTTTTCTGAATTAACACAAAGTCGAATTACATCGATTTATATTTTTGATGACATTGGACAACGATATGAATGCATGAATTTAATTGATGTATATAATAAAATTCGTTATAGACCTTCCTTTATTCATAGTAAAAATATAAAGAATAATCAGTGTGGGGTGGTTATAGATTATGAAAACCCAGATGAAAAACAATTGTTTTCCGGTTTCTTTTCTGAATCTATGAATGTATTAGATACCTATGAAACAAAATATATTATTAACTTGATCCAAGATGGATATTTGCTTGGCTTTGTTACCTTAAGTGAGAAAGTCAATGAAAGTGAGTATGAGAGAGAGGTTTTTGAGTTAATTGAAAGTCTTGCATCGGCAACATACATTGCAGTGGCCAATGCAAGAAATATGGAGGCACTAAAAAATCATCGTCAACTTTTGCATGAAAAGTTTACACGATTACAAGTCATGAATAATCTTGTTAAAAACCTAAATCTAGCCGAAGACATTGAAAATTTAGGCGAGCTTACCTTAGAAACCTTAAAAGTAGCGTTTGGATACAAGTCAAGTTGCTTTGCTTTGTTTAATCAGAGTGATGCCTCTTTTCGGATTCAAAATCAACTTCGTTTGGAAACTGGAGGCACATTTTTTTCGATGAAAGAAGAACTTGATCTTTTGAAAAATGGCAAAACGGTTATTAAGTATTCTGCCGACGATGTCGCTAGCTTGCTTGCAGAAGTTTATACGGATGAACTCTACGATTCCGTTCAGGGGGCCATTATAGTTCCCTTATATATTGATCATATTCTTCCGGAATTACTTGGAGTTATTTGTTTGTTTTCTGTCGAAAAAGGACTTTTGTTTTCGGAGGAAAATCTATTGACGTTAGAAACAATTGCTAATCATATTGCACCGATTGTAAAACAGCTGAATGAGGTCGAGAATGTTCGATTAAACTATATTCGAGATGAAGCCATAGATTTTGTGAACATCCTTTCTGAGTTTGTAGATAATATGCGCTACAGCACAGAATCTTTTTATATTATTCTAGCAATAGCAAAAGACAAGCAATTGTTTCATCGGCATGTTGTTTCCGACATCAAAGAACAAAACAAATATACCTTTTCATTGGATAAAAATACCTTGGGAATATTAGCATATACAGACGAGGCCAAAGATCAACTATGCGATTTGTTAAGTGAGGCCTATACCTATGAAGTTTTAGCAATTAAGGATGAAGATATTCCGGTCGAGAGTATTTTAAAGCAGATTGAAAAAATTGTTTTTTCGAAAGATGTATAGAGAGTAGGGAAATTTATGGAAGCAAAATATATTGAACACTTGATGCGAACCCCACTTTTTGCAAAAATTGATGCCAAGGAATTGGAGTATGTGCTGGTTTGCTTGAAACCATCCTTTCATAAGTATCAAGCGAACGACATGGTTACGATGGAAGGGCATCCATTTACAGGTATTGGAGTCGTCATTGAAGGTGAAGTCAAGGTGACCAAGACCAACGAAGCCGGAGATCGAATCATCATGAGTATTCTTGGTGAAGGTGGTATCTTTGGTGAGATGGTTGCATTTTCCTCAATGAACCAGTGGCCAGCCTCAGTTTTAGCAAGTAAAGACACAGAGATTTTCTTTATCAAGCCGGATATAATTATTAATCAATGTAGTCGTATGTGCATGGGACATCGTCAGCTAACGATTAATCTGTTGCACTTAATCTCTGACAAGGCTTTGGCTTTGAATCGAAAGGTGAGTTATCTATCGATCAAGAGTATGCGTGGAAAACTTGCAAAATTTCTAATGGAAGAATACCATCAACATCAAAAAAATACCTTTGATATTCGCTTTAATCGAAATGAACTTTCAGAGTTTTTGCATGTATCTAGACCGTCCATGTCCAGAGAACTGTCTAGAATGAAAGATGAAGGAATTTTAGATTATTATCAAAACACATTTCGAATAATTAATATGAAAAAAATGAGTGAATATGCAAGTTATCTAAATTAGCATATGATAAGATTTGAAAAAATTTTTAATGCATCTTGTATACAATAAACATAAATGATATAATAGACAGTGATTGGTGGTGAAGTTATGTTTTTTTCTAAAGCAAACAAAATTATTGAGCAGTTAGAACTTCATTCAAACATAGTCCAAGAATGCTTTGCAAGGTTTCAGCAAAGTTTTGAAAAAGTTGCTCAAGCACCGGAGCAAAAGTATGTCGATGAACTTGAACCGATGGTGGATGAATTAAGTCAACTCGAAAAGCGAGCCGATCGCATTCGACATGAAGTGATTCGCTATCTTCTCAATGGCGGTTTTCTAGTTGATAACAGAAAATCGACAATGCGTTTAATCGAAGGGCTTGATCATGTTGCGGATATATCAGAAGATATTATTCAAATGATTGTTTATGAAAAGATTCAACTGCCCAAGTGGGTTATGCAACAGATTATAGAGATTAACACAATCACAAACCAACAATTAAAACTATATATCGATCTTATGAATAAGATAGTATCTGACTATAATCTTGAAGACGTCGTCTCTGATTTGGAAAAAATTGAAGCCTTAGAATCCAAAGTTGATGCAATAGAAATCGCGACAATTAAGCAAGTATTTAATATGGCCGACTTTGAATTAGCATACAAAAACCAGTTGAAAGCCTTGATAAATATGGTTGCCGAGATTTCGGACAACATTGAAGACTTATCAGATGAAGTTGAGATTATATTGGCTTCTAGGAAAATCTAATGGGTGTTTTATCCTTAATATCCGGTGTGTTTTTAGGCTGGGGTCTTGGTGCGAATGATTCGGCGAATATATTTGGAACAGCGGTACATAGTCGCGTGGTCTCTTTTCGACTCGCAATTACATTAACAGCAATTTTTGTTACATTAGGGGCAGCCTTAGAAGGACATCAAGGCGTTGCAAAAGTGAGTAGTCTTTCCGCAACAAATGGAATTTTAACGTTATCGAATGCAACATTTGTTATGTTTGCAGCAGGGATAACGGTTCTCTTAATGACACTATTCGAACTTCCTGTATCAACAAGTCAAGCAGTAATAGGTGCAATACTTGGGCACGGATTTTTTGTTGGACAAGGAAATCTAGGAACGGCGAAACAATTTTTCGGTGCATGGATTTTCACCCCAATCGGGGGGATGCTCTTTGCTATGATTTTATATGGAATCATAAAAAAGCATTTTGAAGAACGCCTAACGAATTTTCGCTTTTTTCAGATTTTTATTCGTTATGGCTATATTTTTGCCGGCATATTTGGAGCTTATAGTTTAGGGGCCAATAATGCTGCAAATGTTTTTGGCGTTATATCATCAGTATCAAGTGGGTGGATTACATCCTATGCAGGACTTTTTGGAGGACTGGCAATCGCACTTGGGGTTTTAACCTATTCAAAGCCCGTCATGCGAACGGTTGGTAAGGGGATTTTACCCCTATCGGATATTACAGGATTTATAGTTGTAATTGCCTCGGCCATTACGGTTTATATATATGCACGTATAGGAATACCGGTATCCACCAGTCAAGCCGTTGTCGGTTCGCTTGTTGGAATTGGATTAATTAAAGATTATCGGATTATTAATATAAAACTTTTGTATCGTATATTGATTGGGTGGTTTATGACACCGGCCTTATCAGGTTTTTTGAGTTATCTTTTGCTCACAATTTTTATATAGTTTACTTTAAATCATGAAACTGATATAATGACTTTAGGCTTAAAGACCTTGTTTAAGCGTAGAGTTTATATATATGGTAATTGCTTTTTGCAGTTGACCGCAACATATTTTTTTAAATTTCAAGGAGGTATAATAATGTCTAACAAAAAAGTTATGAAGACGATGGACGGTAACCAAGCCGCTGCATACGTATCTTATGCATTTACAGACGTAGCTGCTATTTATCCGATTACCCCATCTTCTCCAATGGCTGAGAATGTTGACGAATGGGCTGCCCATGGTCAAAAAAACATTTTCGGACAGGAAGTTAGTGTAACAGAATTACAATCTGAAGGTGGTGCCTCAGGTGCCGTTCATGGTTCTCTTCAAGCAGGTGCGTTAACTACAACATATACTGCTTCTCAAGGACTTTTGTTAATGATTCCTAACATGTACAAGATTGCAGGTGAGTTATTACCATGTGTATTCCATGTTAGTGCGCGTGCACTTGCAGGTCATGCATTATCAATTTTTGGTGATCATTCAGATGTAATGGCGGCAAGACAAACTGGTTTTGCTATGTTAGCATCCGGTAGTGTTCAAGAAGTTATGGACTTAGGTGGTGTTGCTCACCTTGCAACAATTAAGTCACGTGTACCTTTCGTACATTTCTTTGACGGATTTAGAACATCTCATGAAGTACAAAAAATCGAAATGATTGACTACGAAGATTTTAAACAACTTGTAGACATGGATGCTGTGAAAGCATTTAGAAATAACGGACTTAATCCTGAGCGTCCTGTAACTCGTGGTACTGCTCAAAATCCTGATATTTTCTTCCAAGCAAAAGAATCAGCAAACAAGTTTTATGATGCTGTTCCTGCAATTGTTGAAGACTATATGAAGAAGATTAGTAAAGTTCTTGGTCGTGAGTACAACTTATTTGATTATGTTGGTGCTGCTGATGCTACAAAAGTGATTATTGCAATGGGATCAGTTACGGATACAATTGAAGAAACGGTTGAATACTTAATGAACAAAGGCGAAAAAGTCGGAGTACTTAAAGTACGTTTATATCGTCCTTTCTCAACAAAGCATTTCTTAGCAGCATTACCAGAATCTGTTGAAAAGATTGCTGTATTAGATCGTACAAAAGAGCCAGGAGCAACTGGAGAGCCATTATACTTAGATATTCGTTCAATATTCTACAACTCAGACAGAACACCTCTTGTTGTGGGTGGACGTTATGGCCTTGGTTCAAAAGATACAACTCCTTCACAAATTCTTGCTGTATTTAAGAACTTAGATGCAGATGCACCTAAGAACAACTTTACACTAGGTATCAACGATGACGTAACTAATCTTTCATTAAACGAAGACGAAAGAATTGTTACTGAAAAAGAAGGAACACGTCGTTGTAAGTTCTGGGGTCTTGGTTCTGACGGTACTGTTGGAGCGAACAAGAATACAATCAAGATTATCGGAGATAAAACAGATTTATATGCTCAAGGTTACTTCAGCTATGACTCTAAAAAATCCGGTGGTATTACTGTTTCTCACTTACGTTTTGGTAAAGAGAGAATTCAGTCAACATACCTACTTGATGAAGTTGACTTTGTTGCATGTCATAATCAATCCTATGTGGATAAGTATGATTTATTAAAAGGACTTGTTCAAGGTGGTACTTTTGTACTTAATACACAATGGACTGCTGAAGAACTTAATGAGCACTTACCAGGCGAATTAAAGCGTGAAATCGCAGAAAAAGAAGTAAACCTTTATATTATCGATGCTGTTGAATTAGCTGAAAAAATCGGTTTAGGCAATCGTATCAATACAATTATGCAATCGGCATTCTTTAAATTAGCAAATGTTATTTCGGCAGAAGATGCTGTAAAATTCATGAAAGAATACGCTGAAAAAGCATACGGTAAAAAAGGTGAAAAGATTGTTAAATTAAACTATGATGCAATCGATGCAGGACAAGACGCTCTAATTAAAGTTGACGTTCCTGCTGATTGGGCGCAAGCGGAAGATACAATTGAAGCTGATGCCAATGTTCCGGAATTTGTTAAGAATATTCTTCGTCCGGTTAATGCACAAAAAGGTGACAGTCTTCCGGTATCCGCATTTGTCGGTGCAGAAGACGGTACATTCCCACAAGGTACTGCAGCCTATGAAAAACGTGGTATTGCTGTAAACGTTCCTGAGTGGATTCCGGAAAACTGTATTCAATGTAATCAATGTTCATTCGTATGTCCTCATGCTTCTATTCGTCCATTCTTATTAGACGAAGATGAAAAAGCAAATTCACCTGAAGGTCTTATTACCGTTGGACCAAAAGGAAAAGGCTTCGAAGGACTTGAGTATGTAATGCAAGTAGATATTCTTGACTGTCAAGGTTGTGGAAACTGTGCGGATGTTTGTCCTGCTAAGAGCAAAGCACTAGTGATGAAACCAATCGAAACACAAGAAAAAGAGATCGAAAATTGGGAGTATGTATCTGAAAACGTATCTTACAAAGATACACTTGTTAGCACAGGTACAGTAAAAGGTAGTCAGTTTGCACAACCATTAATGGAGTTCTCAGGAGCTTGTGCAGGTTGTGGAGAGACACCATACTTAAAAGATATTACACAATTGTACGGTGATCGTATGTTAGTTGCTAATGCAACAGGATGTTCATCTATTTGGGGTGGTTCAGCACCTTCAACAGTATATACAACTAATGCAGAAGGCAAAGGACCAGCTTGGGCGAACTCATTATTTGAGGACAATGCTGAATACGGTTATGGTATGGCAATGGGTGTTAAACAAATCCGTAAACAACTACTCGTTCAAATGGAAGCTATCTTAGCACTTGATGTAAATGCGGAGGTTAAGTCTACACTTCAAGAGTGGATTGACAACATGAATGATGCAGATCAATCAAAAGTAGCCTCTAAAAAAGTTGAAGCTTTATTTGGAACAGACCTTGGAAGCGAAGAAGCCAACAAACTTCTTAGCGATGTAGAAACAAACAAAGATTATCTTATTAAGAAATCTGTTTGGATCGTTGGTGGTGACGGATGGGCATATGACATTGGTTATGGCGGTCTTGACCACGTTCTTGCAAGTGGTGAGAATGTGAACGTTCTTGTGTTTGATACAGAAGTGTATTCAAATACAGGTGGTCAATCTTCAAAAGCAACACCTACAGCTGCAGTTGCTAAGTTTGCTGCTTCAGGTAAGAAAGTTAAGAAGAAAGACCTTGGTATGATTGCAACAACTTATGGTTATGTATATGTAGCTCAATGTGCTATGGGTGCTAACCAAAACCAATTCATGAAGGCATTAAAAGAAGCTGAAAGCTTTGATGGTCCATCATTACTTATCGTTTACGCTCCATGTATTAACCATGGTATTAAGGTAGGTATGGGCAAGGCGCAAGATAGAATGGCGAAAGCAGTTGAAGCCGGCTACTGGCACTTATGGAGATTCAATCCATTACTTGCTGATGAAGGTAAAAACCCATTTGTTCTTGACTCAAAAGAACCTACAGCTGATTTCCAAGAATTCTTACAAGGTGAAGTACGTTATACTTCATTAATGAACCAATTCCCTGAAATCGCTAAAGATATGTTCAAACAAGCTGAACAAGATGCAAAAGAGCGATATGAAAGCTATGTAAGAATGGTCAACATGGATTACACAGTATAATCAACAGACATTATTATACGAATTTTATATAATTCTATTAGCTACAGCACTAACATTTGTTAGTGCTGTAGCTTTTTTTTCTTATAAAACATGATATAATAGAATTGAAAGAAAATAATTTGAGGTGATGAAAGTGGGAACAATTAATAGATTAAATGAATGCTACAAAAAAGCAGAAGTGCTGGAATTTGATGATGAGGATCGAATAATTTTTTTCAGTGACGTTCATCGCGGAGATAATAGTATGTCGGATGAATTTGCACATAATCAAAATATTTATTATCATGCTTTGGAAAAATATTATGAAGAAGGATATGAACACTTTGAACTCGGTGATGGAGATGAACTATGGGAACATGCAGATTTTAGAGTGATTATGAGTGCCCATAGTGATGTTTTTATGCTACTTCGAAAGTTTTTCCGATCCAATCGATTAAGAATGGTCTATGGGAATCATAATATTTATCTAAAAAACAAGGCATGGATTAAAAAAAATCTCTATCAATTTGAAGATGAGTATTTGGACCAACGAAAAGATTTATTTGATCAGATATCCGTACCTGAAAGCTATGTACTTAAGTATAAAGCCACTGGGCAGGAATTCCTTCTTGTGCACGGACATCAAGGTGATTTATTTAATGATCGATTTTGGCAGATTTCCATGCTTTCTTTGCGGTATTTTTGGCGGTTTTTACATATTATGGGATTTCATAATCCGTCAAGTCCGGCGAAGAATCGCGTGAAACGTCATAAGATTGAACTTAATTTTACAAAATGGATTAATCGAAAAAAAGTAGCCATTATATGTGGACATACCCATCGTCCCAAGCTTGCAAAGAAAAATGAGGCTCCCTACTTTAACAGCGGTTGTTGTATTCATCCAAGAGGTATTACAGGCATAGAAATTGCAAAAGGTAAGATTATGTTAATTGATTGGCGTGTAAGACCCGATGAACATGGAAATCTAAAAATTTCCAAAAAAATTATTCGTGGGCCTTATGATATCAATAGCTATTATAAATTAAAGCATAATCAGGGAAAAAAAGGAGGAAAAGGATGAAAACATATCGAGAAGAGCTTTTTTTTAAAACCGGTCGACGAAGAGAATTAATTAATATCACATCTGATGTTCAAGTTTCTCTCATTGAAAGCGGAATCAAAGAAGGATTATTACTTTGTAATGCCATGCATATTACGAGTAGTGTATTTATTAATGATGACGAAGTTGGTTTGCATAAAGATTTTGAGCGATGGCTTGAATCTCTTGCTCCGGAAAAACCCTATGATCGCTATAATCATAATGGATTTGAAGATAATGCAGATGCACATCTAAAGCGTACGATTATGGGACGTGAAGTTGTCGTTGCAATTACAAACGGAAAATTGGATTTTGGTCCGTGGGAACAGATTTTCTATGGAGAATTTGATGGAAAAAGAGAAAAACGTGTTTTGATAAAAATTATCGGAGAATAGCCAAGATGGCAGGAAGAGGTTCAAGATGTTTACATTAGATAAAGCAGAGTTTATTGAAGAAGTTAAAGCAGAGATGGCAGGATATGAAGAGATTTCAGAAGAGCTGATTGAGGCTTGGGTTGTTAAATTTGAAGACTATGTTGCAAAAAAGAAGAATGAGAAGCTAATTAAAAAAGGCCAAGATGTTCAAATTAAGCTTGATGATGAAGCGGAATTATTTAAAATTGTAGACCGCTATCTTGTAGCCATTGAAAATGAAGAGATTGAAGCATACTGGCAAGATTGGAAGCTGTAACTATGGGGTTTCAATTTGTTTTGGGAGCAACAGGGACAGGGAAAACTGAATATGTGATTCAAAAGATGCACCAGCAAAAAGAAAATGCCATATATATCGTTCCTGAACAATATACACTACAAGCCCAAGAAGATGTTATACAGCATTCAGAGGCAAAAGGGATATTAGACATTGAAGTATTAAGTTTTAATCGCTTAGTATACCGTTATTTTGATGAACTTGGATTAGCAGATACAGCTATGGTAAACGACACCGGTAAGAGTATGCTCATTCGTAAGGTACTAGAAAGTAGTAATGAAGAATTAGTGTGGATCAAAAAACATCGAAAAAAACAAGGCTATATGGATGAGTTAAATAAACTCCTAAAGGAGTGTCACCAGTATAATGTGGATATTCAGACATTAAATGAATATATTCAAAAAGTGTCTCCGGGATTGTTACAAGATAAGCTTAAAGATTTAAAGGTCTTGCTTAATGAATTTGATGCATTGATGTATCAAGGGTATCTAACATCTGAACATGCAGGAATGAAGTTAATCGAGCAATTACCGAATATTCAGAGTTTGAGAGAGACTACGATCTATATTGATGGCTTTTATGGATTTACACCTTTGCAATATGCCTTTATAGAACAATTCATGAATTATTGCAAAGAAATCGTTTTTGTAGTTACGCTGCCGTCAGGAACGCATGTTGCTGATATGAAAAATGAAGCAGATATCTACTATGAATCAAAAAAAATGTTAAGTCGTATTCGTGAGATAGGTGATCGAATAGGGCTTATTGAACATGATGCGATTTGGAAAGAAACGATTTATCGAAGCTCAAAAAAATCACTACAACATCTCATTGATTACCTTTATCAATATCCTGTAAAGCCCTATCAAAAATCAAGCAATAGTATCCGGCTTATGGAGGGTGCAACAATTGAGGAAGAGGTTGAAGCTGCTGTCTGTCGAATACATCAGTTGATTACAGAACAAGGTGTTCGTTATCGGGAAATAATCCTTTTAGTCTCGGATTTAGAGCTTTATAAAACGCCAGTTAAGAAAATATTTGAAAATTATGAAATCCCTGTCTTTATTGATCAAAAAGAGACGATATCATCCCATCCATTAGTTCAGTTCATTTTATCGGCCATGTTGTCGATTCAATATAATTTTAAGTATGAAACTATTTTTTATCACTTAAAATCCTTATATTACAAAGCGTCTGAAGAAGACATTCATAAAATCGAAAACTACGTATTAGCCCATGGTATTAAACGTAAGCGTCAATGGGAAAAAACATGGGATGAATACGATGCACTAAAAAATGAATTGATCGGGCCCTTCATGGATTTTGCCAATACATTTAAATCTGCAAAGACGGTTCGCGAACGAACTCAAGCTTTATATACATATTTACAACGTATGGATATTCATGTGAAAAACATGGATATGATGCAATTCTTTGAAGAAGAAGACCAATTACAGCGTGCAGATAGTTATCTACGGGTATACACATTAGTCGTGGAACTATTAGATGAAATGGTCGATCTTATAGGAGATGAAAATGTTACAATCAAAGATTATGCCAGTCTTATAGAAACCGGATTGACGCAGATTAAAATGGGGCAGACCCCACCAAGTGTCGATCAAATTATCGTTGGTGATTTGAGTCGAACACGTTTTAGAGAAGTTGACTATGTCTTTGTTTTAGGCGTCAATGAAGGAAAGGTTCCTCTTGTGCGAGCATCCAATCAGCTTCTAACCGATCATGAACGAAGCACACTTTTAGAACTGGGATTAGAATTGGCGCCCAACCAAGAAAAAAGTTTATTCAAAGAGCAAATGAATATCTTTATGGGGCTAACGCGTAGCCGTAAGCTACTACATATTTCTTATGCACGAGTACTTGAAGAAAAAACGGAACGACCGGCAACCTTAATTTTTTTACTCCGTAAAATGTTTCCAAAGATGGCGATGGAATCAGCCGGAGAGATTATTGAAGACTATAACAAACCCACACGATGCTACGCGCTTTTTAACCGATTAGTAAGCCTGGCAGGTAGCCGAGCTTTTAGAGATTATGAAGATGAAATTCAAAAATTGTACATTTTCTTTAATAAGGCGTATAATAGTGAAGGTAAAATGGGTGTCAACCCCAAACAGTTCATTGAAGGTATCGATTATCAGAATCAACCGGTGAAACTTGAACCCATCAATCAAGATACCCAATCCAGTGTATCTCAGTTTGAAACATATGCCGGTTGTAGCTATAAACACTTTTTAACATATCGCTTAGGTGTTCGGGAACGTGGTGAATACGTCATTTCCATGCCCGATATTGGTATATTGTTCCATCGTTGTTTGGAACTTTATATGAAAAAATGTTTTATGCGTCGAATTGATATTCACACGATGACGGTTGCCTTGCGTAATCAGTTAATCGAAGAATCTATCAAAGAAGCTTTGGATATCGATCATATGACTATTTTCACGAGTTCACATCGAAACCGTTATCTTATTGTCAAATTAACACGGATATTAAAACGTGCGATTTGGGGTATTGAAGAGCAGCTTAAGCGAAGCAAATTTAAGCCAAAAGAAGCGGAGTATAGCTTTAGTGGTCGAGATTTTCCTGTAGATAACCTGACGTTAAAAGTTTCGGATCAACACAAGACTTACTTAACAGGTGTTGTGGATCGTGTTGATGAATATGAGACGGAGGATGCTTTATATTTTAGCATCGTTGATTATAAATCAGGATCCAAAGACTTAGATTTTAATTTAGTTAAAGAGGGCATTCAACTTCAGTTAATTATTTATATGAATGTCATTGAAGAGATTAAAGCGCATAAAGTACAGAAAAAAGTCATTCCTTGTGGAATGTATTATTATCGAATTCAAGACCCCATGTTAAATATCAATGATACAGATGTATCGGATATTGAAGATGAGCGATTAAAGAGCTTAAAATTAAGGGGGCTATTACTCCATGATGAACAAATTCTTCGTTACTTTGACGAGACGATTGAACAATCGTCCTTGGTCGTTCCGGCTTCATTGAATAAGAACGGTTCTATATCAAAAAAGTCAAGTACGATTGAAGAAGTGGATTTAGGGACCCTAAAGAACTTTGTTCAAAAAAAAGCAAAAGAAATTGCTACAGATATTTATGATGGTCAGTTAAGGATTACACCATATCGATATAAAGAGGAGACCGGGTGTGATTACTGCCAATACAAAAGTATATGTCGGTTTGACCCGACAAATACGACAGAAGATTTTCATCAAATCAAACCGGACTCCAAGGAGAATGTTTTTGAGGAAATGAAAGGAGACCCTGATGGAAGAAGTCATCAAAAAAATCATTCAGATTGAGGAACAAGCCCAATCGATTATCAGTGAAGCCATACAAGAAAAAGAGCGCAAAGAAAAGGAACATGAAGATAAGATTCAAAACCTTCATGAGACGATTATTAATAATGCCCATAGTAAGGTAGAGCAAATACGGGCTCGTGAATTTGAAGAAATTAATGAAAAGAAAACAGCTATGGAAGATAAATGTCAAGCCCGACTCGGTCGGATGCAGGACAATGCCAATCAAAAGATGGACCAATGGGTCAATGAATTAGTCAACCGTGTATTAGGCTAGGAGTGTTATTATGATCGGTTTATTTAAATATGGAGATTTATCGACAAAAATTCGTGCAATGAAAGGTAAAATGCTAACGGAATACGACTATGAGCAGATGATGATGAAGCCCAATGTCAAAGAGGTTGCTTTATATCTAAAGAATAATACTTATTATAAAGAAGCGCTTAAGGATTTGAATGAACGAGATATTCATCGAGGCAAGCTTGAAGTTATGCTATATCGATCGGTGGTCAGTGATGCCCTAAAAATTGCCAAGCATCTTAGTGGAACAGAAAAGAAAATCTATCGTTATATTTATCGTAAATTAGAGATTGAAGATTTAAAAAAGATGTTACGTACATTAGCCACCGGAAACTCTCTGGAGACCTTAGATCGAGCGGGTTTATTTGTGAGTCGATATAGCCGGATTGATTTTGATAAATCCTTAGCTGCAACCAATGCCGATGAACTTGTAGAAAGTTTAGAAGGAACCAATTTTTATGGCCTACTACGCCCCCTTGTTTCTTCAACGGGCGAAGTGGATACGTTTGCTGCAGAGATGATTTTGGATTTGTATTACTTTCAAAAAACAGCAAAACAGGTAAAGAAGGCCGAATCAAGAACGGATCAGTTATTATTAGAACAATTATTAGGTGTTGAAGCGGATTTTAAAAATATTTTTTGGATATATCGTGCAAAAAAATATTATCACCTTAATCGTGAAATGATTTTCAGATATTTAATTCCGCATAATTATAAACTCAACCAAAAAACACTTACGGAAATGATAGAAACCAAATCAATGGAAGCTTTTATCAGCCGTGTGGAAAAAACATACTATGGTCAGATTATCGATTTTGCCCATGAACGCATCGAGCTACAAGCGATGAGTTTCATATACAAGTTACAGGAACGAAGTATGCGTCAAAAACCATTTTCAATTGCACCAATTATTGGCTATATGTACCTAAAAGAGACAGAAGTCCTTAATATTACCAATATCGTTGAAGGCATACGTTATAATATTGGACGAGATAACATCAAGGGCTATTTAGCCGGAGTGAAATAGAAGGGAGACAGACAAATGGCTGTAGAAAAAATGCGGTTTGTGAACATTGCAGGACGAATTGCTGAGATGGACGATTTTGTTATCAAAGCGATTGTACCCTTTGATATTCAATTAGAAAATGCAATGTATATTTTAGATTCGGTTAAAGGCATGCAGCCTTTTTCGGAAAACAATCCATATGAACGATTAAATAATAAAGTCGCAGATTTGATTAATGTATTAGATCATGACATAAAATATGATCCGACAAAAGCAGCGAGTTTAATGCCGATTGCATTATTAGAACCTGAGATTGATGGATATGAACGCCAACTTGAGACGATTCAGCGTATTCGACGTTCATTAAAAGTTGACCTAGAGCATAAAAAAGAACTTCGTAAGCAGATTATTCCTATTCAGAACTTAGATGTTCAAGTCGACAGACTTTTTCACTTTGAGTACATGCGATTTCGCTTTGGGAAAATGCCAAAGGATGGTTTTGAAAAACTCATCAAATATATTGAAAACCTAGATACAATCACATATAAAATATCCGAAGAGAATGAAAACGTTTATGTCATGTACTTCACCCCCCATTCACAAGTCGGTAATATTGATTCCCTATTTGCCTCTTTGTTTTTCGAGAGGATATGGATATCTGAAGATGTCAAAGGTCTTCCAAAGGAAGCACTAAAACGTTTAAATGAAGAAATCGAGGAACTTGAAGGACGAATTGCAATGTTAGACAAAGATTCACAAGATTTTGTGGAGCGTAATTTTGAACGATTACAAGAACTATATAACTTTACGGTTCAACTTAACGAGGTCTATAATGTACGTCAATTCGCACTGCATTCAAAAGAGGCTTTTTACTTAACAGGTTGGATTCCCTTATCTCAGGTGGATGAATTTAAAAAGATGGTGGACGAGATTGGTAATGTCTCATGTATTATCGAAGATGATGATGCAGTGAAAAAGACAACACCACCAACCCGATTAAAGAACAATCGGTTTTTTCAACCCTTTGAGACCTTGGTTCAGATGTATGGAACGCCGGGTTACAACGAATTAGATCCGACGACATTTCTTGCAATCACATATATGCTTTTTTTCGGAATTATGTTTGGAGATGTGGGACAAGGACTTGTCATTGCATTACTTGGTGGTTTGCTGTTTAAGAAAACCCAAAACATGTTAGGTAAAATAGCTGTATATATCGGAATTGTGTCTGCGATTGCAGGGGTTTTTTATGGGGCCTTATTTGGTAATGAAGAGATTTTAAGAGAAGCATTGCCTTTCATTCCAATGATTAATCCGATGGATTATAAGATTCCTGTCTTGGGTGTCACCGTTGGCTTTGGGATTGTCTTATTAATCATTGCAATGATTTTAAATATTATTAATGCATATAAACAAGAAAATTATTCGAAAATGTTATTGGACCGGAACGGAATTATTGGCTTAGTTTTTTATCTAACCATTATTTATTTGGTTTTTGCAATTGTTATGCAGATAGAATATTCGATGGTCATCATGATTTTCTTTTTAGTCGCCCCCTTAGTGGTAATGTTCTTTGAACATCCCTTAAGCAATTTGATGGCAAGGAAGAAGCAAATTTTTCCTAAAAACAAAAGTGGCTTTATCATTGAGACACTTTTCGAATTGATTGAGACACTTTTATCAATATTAAGTAATACAATGTCGTTTATACGTATCGGTGCATTTGCTTTAAACCATGTTGGTTTTTTCATGGCTTTTCATGCATTAGCAGATATTGTTGGAGGTACGGGAAGCATTGGAGTTATGATTTTCGGTAATATTCTGATTATCGTTTTAGAAGGACTTATCGTAGCTATTCAAGGTATTCGATTAGAATACTATGAATTATTTTCGAAATTTTTTGAGGGTAATGGTACCGAGTTTAAACCATTTAAAATAAAAGGATAATGACATATTAGGAGGAAGAAACATGGAATTTATTTTAGCATTAACAGTAATCTTAGTCGCTACAACAGTGGCAGTAGGAGTATTGGCAATTAAGCGTGGGATGAATAATCAAAAAGCAGCGAAAGTACTAGGAATCAATATGGGAACCTTTTTTTTATTAATGATTGGCGCTACGGTATATATGTTGAGCGGTGATGTGGCCGTTGCCCAAGAGAGTGCTGTTGTCGTGACGTCAGGCATATCCAATGGTGAAGGATTAAAATTCATCGGTGCCGCCCTTTCAACAGGTATGGCATCCATCGGAGCAGGTATTGCCGTTGCCGCCTCAGGAGCTGCAGCTATTGGGGCCATCAGTGAAGATGCTCAGCTATTAGGTAAAACAATTATTTTTGTTGGACTATCAGAAGGTATTGCCATTTATGGTTTGATTATTTCGATTATGATCCTTGGATAATATAGAGTGCAAAGTTTTGAGGTGATTTTACATGAAAATGTATTTGATTAGTGATAATGTAGATACACTTACAGGTATGCGGTTGGCAGGTATTGATGGCGTCGTCGTTCATGAGGCAAGTGAAGTTGAAGACCAACTCGATAAAATACTAAAAGACCGGGAAGTCGGTGTATTATTAATAACAGAGAAATTAGGCGATTTGGTAGGTAAACGTCTTGATTATATCAAGATGAATTATCAGACACCACTCATTGTCTTAATACCGGATCGACATGGGAGTCAACGAGGTCTTGACTCGATTACCAAGTATGTTCGAGAGGCGATTGGCTTAAGAATTTAAGGTTAAGAGGTGAATAAAATGAGTAATGAAATGATCAAGCTTGAACATTTCACAAGTGAAATCATGTCAGGAGTTGCTGAGCAAAAAAGTCAAATTGAGTTAGAACAAGATAAGCGACTTAAAGCAGAATACGATAAAAAAGAATTGGAATATCTAGAGTCTGCGTATGAAATAATACAAACGGGCTTGAAAGATATTGACCGAGAAAAAAATGAAGTCATTTCAAAGACTTTAATGAAAAATAAGGTGGCGCTCCTTAATGGACGTAAAAATATTATTGATGAAGTTTTTGCCCAGGCAAAAAAGCGATTAGAAGCACATGCAAAAACCGAAGGATACAAAGACGAACTCATAGAAAAAATCAATACACACATGGACTATATGGGCCAAGGGGACTATGTTATTTATATTAATTATAAAGACAAAGAACTCTATCGTTTTTTACAAGAACTCTATCCAAAACATCAAGTGTTCATTGAACGTAAACATATCGAGATGATTGGTGGGTGCAAACTTTTAAATAAGACAAAGAATGTGTTTATTGATGATAGTTATGCAAAGCGGCTCGAAGAAGAAAGAGCAGACTTTTTACAATATTGCGAAATTCAAATTGATGATAAAGTAGGTGACTAAAAGTGGAACAAAAAGGTATTATTTCCGGAATTAACGGGCCGGTAGTAACTGTCAATAAAACCAAAGATTTAGGTATGATGGAGATGGTCTATGTCGGTGAGATGAAACTTATTGGTGAAGTCATCGGTATCGACCCAAACAATACGATTATTCAAGTGTATGAATCAACCACCGGACTCAAAGCCGGAGAACCGATCTATTCGACTGGCGCGCCCTTATCACTCATGTTAGGACCGGGAATTATCGGTGGCGTCTTTGATGGAATCGAGCGGCCTTTAGAAAAACTTTTCGAAAAAACCGGATCGTTTATCGGCCGTGGGATTGATACGCCGAATTTAGATATCCAGAGAGATTGGTATGTTAAACCAACGGTGCAGGTAGGAGACTACTTAGAAGGTGGAATGATTTATGCAACTGTTCAAGAAACAGAATTAGTCAATCATAAAATTATGTTACATCCCCATTTAGAAGGGGAAGTGGTTGAGGTTGTTAATGAAGGTAACCATAAAATATTAGATTGTATCGTTAAGATCAAAGATGCTTATGATGAAATCATTAAGTTAAACCTTGTTCAATATTGGCCGGTTCGAGACCCAAGGCCATTTTCAAATCGTAAGCGATTAGATCAGCCTCTTATTACGGGGCAACGAATTATCGATACATTATTTCCTATACCCAAAGGCGGAACAGCCGCAATTCCGGGAGGATTTGGAACCGGTAAGACAATGACACAACATCAGCTGGCAAAATGGTCAGATGCAGATATTATTGTCTATATTGGCTGTGGTGAGCGTGGAAATGAGATTACCGAAGTTCTTGAAGATTTTCCGAAGTTAATTGATCCAAAGTCTGGAAAACCGCTGATGGAACGAACGGTATTGATTGCAAACACGTCGAATATGCCGGTGGCAGCTAGAGAGGCGTCGATTTATACAGGGATTACGATTGCAGAATATTATCGAGACATGGGCTATCATGTGGCCATTATGGCAGACTCAACGTCGCGGTGGGCAGAAGCATTGCGTGAAATATCCGGGCGTTTGGAAGAAATGCCTGCAGAAGAAGGCTTTCCTGCATATTTACCGTCTCGTTTATCCCAATTTTATGAACGTGCAGGATTTGTAGAAACCCTAAATAGTCAAGAGGGTTCAGTGAGTATTATTGGTGCTGTTTCACCTCAAGGTGGAGACTTTAGTGAACCGGTGACGCAAAATACCAAACGTTTCATACGATGCTTTTGGGCATTAGATCGTAACTTAGCATATGCACGTCATTATCCGGCCATCCATTGGCTCAATAGTTATAGCGAATATATCAATGAACTTAAGCCGTGGTTTGACGCCCATGTGACTCCGGACTTTATGACCGTTCGAAAAAAAATGTTGAGTTTGTTACAAGAAGAAGACAAATTGATGGAGATTGTAAAGCTCATTGGTGCCGACATCTTGCCCGAAGAACAAAAATTAATTTTAGAGATTACCAAATTGATTCGTTTAGGTTTTTTACAGCAAAATGCATTCCATGATGTGGATACCTTTGTTCCAATGGAAAAACAATTCAAAATGATGGAAATTATTATGTTTTTATATGATGTATCAAAACCAATCGTTGCACGCGGAATTCCAGTATCTCAAATACGTAAAACAGGAATCTTTGATGATTTAGTTAAGATGAAGTATACGATTGGTAATGAGGACTTTACACCGTTTGATGAATTAAAGGTGAAAATTGAGAAGGCATTTACCCAAGTAAATGACAGTTATAAAGGCTTTGAGAGGGTGATTAAAGAATGAGAATCGAATATTTAGGTGTTAAAGAAGTCAATGGTTCACTAATCATCCTAGAAGGTGTAAAGGATGCATCTTATGAAGAGATGGTTGATATAAAACTTGAGGACGGACGAACAAAAGTTGGTCGAGTCATTGAAATTCAAGGTGATTTAGCAGTGGTTCAGGTCTTTGAAGGAACGTCTGGAATATCTCGAACCAATACACGAACGAGTCTACGGGGAACACCTCTGATGCTACCTTTATCCAGTGAAATATTGGGACGAACCATGGACGGAAAAGGTCAGCCCATTGATGGGCTTGGGGCGATTTCTCCCGAAGTTCGATGGGATATAAACGGTGCACCGATTAATCCCATTGCCAGAAAATATCCGAGAAACTATATTCAAACCGGTATTTCAGCAATCGATGGCTTAACAACATTGATTCGAGGCCAGAAGCTTCCGGTATTTTCCGGTAACGGTCTTCCCCATGATATACTGGCTGTTCAGATTGCCAGTCAAGCCCAGTTAGCTATAGATTCTAGTGAAGCAGAAGCAGATAATTTTGCTATAGTATTTGCAGCAATGGGGGTGAAAAATGATGTTGCCGACTATTTTAAACGTAGCTTTGAAGAAAGCGGTGTTTTAGAAAAGGTAAGCATGTTTTTAAATCTAGCCAATGATCCGGTTATTGAACGTGTCGTTACACCAAGGTGTGCCTTAACGGCAGCAGAATACTTGGCGTTTGAACTGAACATGCATGTCCTGGTTATTATGACGGATATGACCGCCTATTGTGAAGCTTTACGTGAAATATCTTCGTCAAAAGGTGAGATACCTAGTCGTAAAGGATTTCCGGGATATATGTATTCTGATTTGGCCTCTTTATATGAGCGTGCCGGTATGTTAAATGATCGAGAAGGCTCTATTACCCAGATTCCTATTTTGACTATGCCCAATGATGATATAACGCATCCGATACCGGACTTAACAGGCTATATTACAGAAGGTCAGATTGTTCTTGACCGTTCCTTGCATCAAAAAGGAATCTACCCACCGATTATCGTTTTACCTTCCTTATCTCGACTGATGAAAGACGGTATCGGTGAAGGATTTACCCGTAAAGATCATCCGCAGATTGCAAATCAGCTTTTTGCATCCTATGCCCATGTTCAAGAAGTAAAAGCCTTGGCCTCGGTTATCGGCGAAGATGAACTGTCTGAGATTGATCAGCTCTACATGAAATTCGGTTATGAGTTTGAAGAACGATTTGTAAGCCAAGAAGTTGATGAAAACCGATTTATGGAAGTAACACTTGATCTTGGCTGGGAATTATTGGGAATCTTACCAAGAAATGAACTGGACCGTTTAGATGATGAGTTATTAGATCGTTATTATCAACCAAGAAAAAAAGGACGTGATTAGTCATGGATGCAACACTATTTCCCACAAAAGGAAACCTGATGCTTTCAAAGAGTCGTTTGAGTCTTTCAAAACAGGGCTATGACCTTTTGGATAAAAAGAGAAACATCCTCGTGCGCGAAATGATGACCTTAATTGATCAGGCCAAAGAAATACAGGAGCAGATCGGTACAACCTTTTCAGAAGCCTATAAAGCCCTTCAGACGGCAAATATAACTATTGGTATCAATACGGTGGAACAGATTAGTAAAGCCGTCGAACTTGAAGACCAGATTGTTATTAAAGTCCGCTCCATTATGGGTGTGGAGATTCCGATTATCGGTGAAATCAAAAAGGATATCGAACCGGAATATGGTTTTGCCAGAACCACTATTTCCTTGGATGAAGCTTATGAGAAGTTTTTGAAAGTAAAACAACTGACTCTTTTATTAGCCGAAGTCGAAAATACCATCTATCGATTGGCTATAAATATTAAACGAACCCAAAAAAGGGCCAATGCCCTTCAAAACGTTATGATACCACGTTATGAAAAACTCACCAAAGACATTGGCAACGCATTAGAAGAAAAAGAGCGTGAAGAATTCACGCGTCTGAAGATGATTAAATCAATGAAGAAGTAAAAAATTTTAGTGAGTCAAAGCATAGTGAGAAAGAAGTCAAGTCGCAATAAAAAAGGCGTGGACCCTCATGAAGTGGGAGCGCCGGACACAGAAACATGCAGGACTTTCCACCTAAAACCTTGTTTTAGGCAGTAAATCCTACATGTTCCAGTGACCGGAATTCCCATGTATTCATGAGGGTCCACGCCTTTTTATCGTTGTATCAATCCTCACTATGCTTTTCGATAAAAAAATTCTACGATAGTAAGAATGCGAGTTCGCGGTCGTTATGGCCGGGGAGTCGTTCGTGGGCAAAGTCGGGGTAGATGTCCATTTTTTTAGGGCTTTTTATTTTATTGTAAGCAGCAAACTGTGTGGATGGAGGACAGATGGTATCCATAAGTCCTGTTGCCATCAGCACATCTCCTTGAATTCGAGAGGCCAAAAACTGTAAATCAATATAACTTAATGTATTGAAAAATTCGTCTTCACGTTCATGGCGTGGATCGAAGTGACGGAAATATTCACGAAGACCAATATAAGCATCTTTTGCAAGATCTAAGTCCCAAACACGTCGATAGTCGCATAGAAAAGGATAGGCAGGGACAAGTTTACTCACACGAGGTTCTAAAGAGGCACAAGCTAGAGTAAGTGCACCACCTTGACTAGCTCCACAAGCATATAAGCGCTTGGAATCAACTTCATCCATATTAAGAGCAATACGGGCAAGAAGTACAGTGTCTAAGAAAACATGTTTGAAATATAGGGCATCCTTGCCGGAATCCACACCTTTCATAATAAATCCATAAAGTGTTCCGCCCTTTACTTGACTGGAATCAGTTGACTTACCGCCTTGACCACGGCAGTCCATAGCTAGTGCAATCATACCGGCAGCTGCGTAATTCAGTAATCCTGTCCAATCACCGGAATCGCCGGTATAACCATGGAAGCGCAATACAGCGGGAACTTTTCCTTGAATGGTCATTGGTTTTACCATTTTTGCATAAATTCGTGCGCCGTCAGTTCCGTTATAATAGACGTCATAGCACCGTGCAAAAGGGACTTGAAAATCAGCTTCTGTAATCGAAAAATTTAAGTCGATGGTGTCTAAAGAAGCGAGAGCGTCATCCCAGAAGGTGTCAAAATCTTTTGGTTTGGTCATCGCACCATTGTAGATTTTTAATTCGTTAAGTGGCATATCAATTAATGGCATATAAAACCTCCTAATTTTATCATTGTTTGTAATGTTAGAATTATGTTTAATTTATTTTAGCATAGGTAAGAAGATATGGTCAATGACTTAAGGATAGGTATTGTTGTCCAAAGCTCTATCGGGTATAATAGATATAAAGGAAAAAGAAATAGATTAGAAAAGATAGTACAAGGAGGCAGTTATGATAAAAGCAGTAATATTTGATTTAGATGGAGTTATCGTATCAACAGATGAATTTCACTTTCAAGCGTGGATGCAATTGGCAAAACGTTTACAGATTCCCTTTAATCGAGAGATGAATGAACGTCTAAGAGGTGTTAGCCGTTATGAGAGTTTAAGTATAATTCTTGAAAATGCCACTAATGCCTATTCAGAAGAAGAAAAACAAGAATTTTTAGACGAAAAAAATGCAACATATATTGAGTTACTTCATGAATTATCAGAGGCAGATATTTTACCCGGTGTTGAAGCAACATTAGCCAAGTTAAGAGAAAAAGATATTAAAATCGCCATCGGTTCTTCAAGTCGAAATACACCCAGAATTCTTGAATATATTGGCATGAGTGACACTTTTGATGCTGTCGCGGATGGAAATGATATAACAAGAAGCAAGCCTGATCCGGAAGTTTTTTTACTTGCAGCGAAAAAACTAGGAATTGCTCCGGGAGAATGTTTAGTCGTTGAAGATGCATATGCCGGTGTTGAAGCGGCTAAAGCAGCAGGCATGAAATCCCTTGCCGTCGGTTCTGCCATAGACTCACCAGATGCCGATTATCGAGCTAAGGATTTGAATGGAATTAACATTTTGGATTTGCTAAAGGAATGAAAAATAAAAAAATGGTAGCTGACATTTGTTGGCTACCATTTTTTTTATTCATTTATTGTATCTTATGTACGGAGCTTAGTCGGTATTTAATCTCGGACTGGATGTATGTTGCCTCGTATGGCGCCTTAGGATGTTCGATCCGAAACTGTATTTGCCGGGATAAACGATTACCTACTGCTTTTGTATTTACATTAACAGTGGTTATTATATCCATGATTTCTGTATATTCTTGACTCCCGTCAAACCCTGTTATAGCAACATCTTCAGGAACGTTGTAATTGTTTTCCGTAAGATATTTATATAAAAATAGGGCGACATAATCGCTTACACATACGAAAGCTGTAGGCATTGTGGAAAGATTGTTTAAAAAGTCATGTATTTCTTTTTGATATGAGTATATGCCAAGTTTTTTTGTTAAATATAAATGGGGCTGTATATCAAGTTCGTAGTCCTTTAATGCTAGTAGAAAACCGTTATATCGATCAAGGTTTGTTTGAGCATATTGAATATCTCCTATAAAACCTATATTCGTGTGTCCTTGTTCAATGAGGTGGCTTGTTAGTGAATGAACACTGCAAGTACCTTCGATAAAGATGACGTCGCCAGATAATTTGTTACATGGCATTTCTGGAACTGTATCTAAAAACACTTTTGGAATGTCCAATTGATTGATCAGTCGTAACATTTTTTGGTCATACACATTTAATATGACAATTCCGTCAACTGTCCCATTACTAAGAATAGTAGGTAAGGAATAATTAGTGGAATATGTACTAGGTACGTAAGTGTACATTAAGCTAATGTTTTGATGTGTAAAATCTTTGGCAAGTTGATGGATTATATTTGTCCAAAAAATTGCTGATTCTGGACGTGAAACAATCACAGAAATTGTATATTCTTCTTTATCAAGAGGAGACAAAGCTTCTTGAATTGGTAATGCTTTGGAATAACCTAGTTCTTGTGCTTTATTAATTATTTGCTTTTTGAGATCTTCGGAAACGCCTTCATAATTATTAAAAACTTTCCAAACAGTAACCCGAGAAATATCTAAAGCATTTGCAATATCTTGCATTGTTGTTTTAGCCATTGTACGTCCTCCATAAAATATAATCTGTTATTAGTATACTAGAAAATAAGTATAAAGACAAGAGAAAGTTAAAAAAAGTTAAAAGAGGTGTTAACAAAACATAAGTTGAAAAGATATGATAATTGAAAAATAATAATATAATATTCACTTACGCTAAAAAAACAACAATAAATTAACAAAAATCTAAAAAAAATTAGACATTAAGTATAAAAAAATGAAATAATACTTAACAAAAATATAAAAAATAATTGACAAATGTTAAAAACAATGTTAATATTCGATTATAAAAGGAAAGCAGGAGGGATAAAACTAATGAAAAGTTTAAATTTCGGCTGGAAGAAGCAAAAAGTTAAAAAGAAATGGACCAAAGAAGATTCGGAGTTGGCGGTGTTAGGATTGCCAGCGTTTATATGGTTTGCTTTATTTAGTTATCTTCCAATGTTTGGGCTGATTATTGCGTTTAAGAATTACAAAATTAAACCAGGCCATAGTTTTTTGTATAGCTTATTTATGAGTGAGTGGGTAGGATTCAAAAATTTTAAATTTTTTATTGAATCGAATGCTTTTTATATGCTACTTAGAAATACGGTGCTATATAATATTGTCTTTATTATTTTGGGGATACTCATCCCTGTGACATTAGCAATAATGATTAGTCTTATTTACAGTAAGTTTAAATCTAAAGTTTATCAAACAATGATGTTTTTTCCACATTTCATGTCATGGGTTGTTGTGAGTTATTTTGTATATGCTTTCTTAAATCCTGATAAAGGTCTTTTGAATTTGATTTTTGTAGAAATCGGGAAAGATCCAGTGAAGTGGTATTCTTCACCAAAATATTGGCCATATATTCTTGTGTTTATGCAAGTATGGAAAACTGCGGGGTATTCAATGGTTGTGTATTTGGCGAGTATAACCGGGATTGATGGTAGCTTATATGAGGCAGCTGTCATTGATGGTGCGAACAAGTTCAAACAGGCTATTTATATAACGCTTCCAAGCATTAAACCTATAGTTATAATGATGTTTATATTAAATGTGGGCAAAATCTTTTATTCGGATTTTGGATTGTTTTATCAAGTAACTCAAAGAGTGCCAAATTCGCTTTATACAACGGTGTCGACGTTTGATACATATATTTATAATGCCTTACAATCAAATGTGGCAATTGAAAAGACAGCAGCAGCTTCTTTCTTTCAAGCAGTAGCATGTTGTATTACAATTTTGCTCGCAAATTATATTGTTTCTAAAATTGATTCCGATAGTGCCATTATATAAGGAGAATATGATGAATAGACTTAATGAGATAAAATGGACAACAAATGTATTGTTTAATATAGTTTTTCTTATAACTTCGTTAATATGTATTATACCAGTGTTTTTTGTTTTTATGATTTCGGTATCCTCGGAACAATCTCTTGCGGAGTTTGGATATCGTTTTATACCTAAATACTTTTCAGGCTCAGCATATGTATTTCTCTGGAACGAAAAAAATATGATTTTACAAGCCCTGTTTATATCAGTATTGGTAACGGTATTAGGAACTGTAATTGGGGTCTTTGCGACGACAACTATGGGATACGCACTTTCGAGAAGAAACTTTATACTAAAAGGGTTTTATACGTGGGTGGTTTTTATACCCATGATATTTAACGGTGGTATGGTAGCATCTTATGTGGTTAATGTGAATATATTAGGACTTAAAGATAGTATCTGGGCCTTAATTCTTCCCTTAGCGATTTCACCTTTTAATATCATTATCACAAAGACTTTTTTTAAAAGTACAATTCCAGATTCCATTATAGAGTCTGCTAAAATTGATGGAGCATCACAATTTAGTATTTTTATGAGAATTGTTGTTCCAATTTCTAAGCCTGTAATTGCTACAATAGCATTATTTTTGACATTCGCATATTGGAATGATTGGTTTCAATCGTCTTTATACATTACGAATAGTGACTTGATTTCCTTGCAAGCTTTATTAAATAATATGCTTAAAAATATTCAATATATTGCCAATAATCCGACGGCAGGATTATCTTTGCAGCAATATAAAAATCAAATGCCAACAGAATCTGTACGTATGGCAATAGCGATTTTAATTGTTGTACCAATTGCATGTGCATATCCTTTTTTTCAAAAATATTTTATCACAGGATTAACAATTGGAGCGGTTAAAGGTTGATAGCAAGAGATAACTCTTTCTATAAATATTAAAATCACAGGAGGGAAAAAATGAAGAAAAAAATTAAATTTATTGGGGCTTTGGCCATTGTCTTAGCAATAATGTTAAGTTTGGCGGCGTGTAAAAGTGGAGATGCTGAGGCGGAGCAGAATAATGTTTCGAGTAACGAAGTGAAGGAAGAGAAGGAAGAGAATCAAGAAAGTAATGACATTGTTACAATTAAATGGGTGCAGGTTGGCTCTGGAATGCCAGCAAACTATGATGCTTGGAAAGCAAATATAGATCAATATCTTGAAGAAAAAATTGGTGTCCATTTAGATATGGAGATTGTTTCTTGGGGGAATTGGGATAACCGACGAAGTGTAATGATTAATACAAATGAAGACTATGACATCATGTTTACAAATTCGGGAACATATACAAGCGATGTAAATTTGGGAGCATTTTTAAACATTTCTGATTTGGTACAAAATAAAACACCAGAGCTGTACAAGTTTATACCTGAAGACTATTGGGAAGCTTCCAAAGTTAATGGTGAAATATATGCGGTTCCTACATACAAAGATAGTTCTATGACAAACTATTTTATTTATGATAAAGAGTTGGTTGAAAGTTATGACATTGATTACACATTGTTAAAGGAATTGAGTGATTTAACAGAGCCTCTGACTAGAATAGCCCAAGGAGAAAACACATCGCCATTTGTTTTGAACACAATTGGACTTGATGCTGTGTTATCAAGATATGATCAGATGAGTGCAGGACTTCCGGCATTAGGAGTGCGCTATGATGATGAAAGTCGTACAGTTGTACCGGTGTTTGAACAAGAAGATATTATAAGACAGTTAGATATATTGCATGAATGGTATAATGCTGGAATTATTAACTCGGATGCCGCAACATTAGCGGAGTTGCCAACATATCGTATGGCCTTTGTTGCACAGGGATGGTCAAAGGCAGCTGAGACAACGTGGGGACCGCAAATGGGAGTCGATGCAGTGGCGGAACAATGGGGAGAGACCATTGTTTCGAATGACACGGTTCGTGGTTCGCTAAGTTGTATATCATCGAGTAGTGAAAACCCAGAGAAAGCCTTGCAACTACTTGAACTAGTTAACACAGATTCCTATGTCCGAGATGCTCTTTATTATGGGCTCGAAGGTGAGAATTTTATCTACACAGATGATAATAAGGTTGAAAAACTGAATTCGGATTGGACAATGGCAGGATATACACAAGGAACGTTTTTTAATGTGAGCCAATTAGTTGAAGATGAATTTAATCAATGGGATGAAGTAAAAGAGTTGAATGCAAATGCAAAACCTTCAGTATTGCTTGGATTTACATTTGATTATTCACAAGTAGAAGATCAACTAGCAAATTGTGTGGAAATATTTAATCGTTATAAAAGTGAAATTTTAACAGGAACAGTAGATTCCCAAACGCAGGTGCCATTAATGATGGAAGAAATGCGTGCGGCGGGATTTGATGATTTAGTCCAAGAGGCACAGTCGCAAGTAAATCATCATTTTAAATAAAGAATAATGAGATAGGATTTTCCTATCTCATTTAATGTAAGAAAGGAAAATAGTATGACTAAGATTATAGGTGAATCATTACCCACTATGCCGTGGCAAGATAAAGATGTAAAAGATAAAAACCCTGTTTGGAGGCATAAAAATAATCCGATTATTAAAAGAGATGCAGTATTACGTTCAAATAGCATCTTCAATAGTGCGGTTGTGCCCTTTCAAGGTAAATATGCAGGTGTTTTTCGCTGTGATAGTCGATCAATAAGTATGGATATATTTGTAGGAATGAGTGATGATGGTGTAAAATGGGATATATCTGATCAACCTATTCAGTTTATCGGTGAAGATGCAGAGATACTTAGTCGAGAATATCGCTATGACCCTAGAGTGGTATTTATTGAAGACCGTTATTATATCACATGGTGTAATGGATATCATGGACCAACAATTGGATTGGCATATACATACGACTTTAAAGAATTTGTGCAACTTGAAAATGCATTTTTACCATTTAACCGTAATGGTGTCTTGTTTCCTAGAAAAATCAATGATAGGTATATGATGCTTAGTCGACCAAGTGATAATGGGCACACACCTTTTGGAGATATCTTTATTAGTCAAAGTAAAGATTTTGAATATTGGGGGAAACATCGATTTGTTATGGGGACAATTAACGGGGATCTGTCTGCATGGCAATCAACAAAAATAGGTCCGGGGCCAATTCCTATAGAAACAGATGAAGGATGGTTGATGATATATCATGGAGTGATTAATACATGTAACGGGTTTGTATACCGCATGGGGTGTGCTTTACTTGATATAAATGAACCGTGGAAAGTTATTGCAAGATCTAGAGATTATATTTTAGCGCCTCAAGAACTTTATGAATGTGTAGGCGATGTCCCTAATGTTATATTCCCGTGTGCAGCCTTGACAGATTCGGATACAGGGCGTATTGCTATATATTATGGATGTGCAGATACTGTTACCGGACTTGCTTATACGACAATTGATGATTTGATGAAACATATGAAGGATAATCCATTATAAGAGAGGAGAATTTATGGAATTTTTAGATAAACGAATTCGCGTAATATGTAATGAATTAAAAAAAATGTCGGTGAAACAAACTTTTAAAATGAGCCGATGGGAGTATAAAAAAGGTAATTTTATTCACCCTAGTGACGCGGCAAAAGACAGGAACGAGTGGGAAGTATTTGATTCAGATACAATGCACTGGTATGGTCCGGACGAACATTATTGGTTTAGAACATCGTATACTATCCCAGAAGAACTCAAAAATAAAAAAATCATGTTCCATGTGCGAACTCAAATTGATGAATGGGATGATGGAAAAAATCCACAGTTTCTTCTCTTTATAAATGGTGATGCTATTCAAGGCATTGATATGAACCATAGAGATGTGTGTTTGAGTAATTATTCAAAAGGAATAGAAACTATGGAGATTGAATTGCAAGCCTATACAGGCACCTTGCATATGGAATTTTCTTTGATTACAGAAATGCGAGAAGTAGATTCTAAAATAGAAAAGCTATATTATGATTTATGGGTTCCATTAGAAGCATTTTCGCGTATGAATGATGACAGCCTAGAGCGAAAGAAGATAGAGTATATACTCAATGAAACTATTAATTTTATTGATTTTCGTAATCCTTATTCAGAAGAATTTTATCGAACTATTGATCAAGCAATTGAGTATATTGATGAAGTTCTATACAAAGATTTGGCCGGATATAATGATGTGATTGCTACTTGTATTGGACATACACATATTGATGTGGCTTGGTGGTGGACAGTTGAACAGACCCGTGAAAAAGTTGGAAGAAGTTTTGCTACTGTTCTAAAACTTATGGATGAATATCCAAATTATAAATTTATGTCAAGTCAACCACAACTATATGTCTTTTTAAAAGAACGTTATCCTGAATTGTATGAAAAGATAAAAGCACGTGTTAGAGAAGGACGTTGGGAAGCCGAAGGTGGAATGTGGGTAGAGGCTGATTGTAATCTGACTTCCGGTGAATCTTTGGTGCGACAATTTATTTTTGGAAAAAAATTCTTTAGAGAAGAGTTTGGCGTAGATAATCGAATTTTATGGTTACCAGACGTGTTTGGCTACTCGGGAGCCTTGCCTCAAATCATGAAAAAATCCGGAATAGACTATTTTATGACCACAAAGTTGGCATGGAATCAATTTAATAAAATACCTAATGATACCATGTATTGGAAAGGTATAGATGGCTCAAAAGTATTAGCGCATCTTATTACAACATTAGGCGTTGGACAACCGATCAAAGATTTTTTTACTACGTATAATGGAATGCTTCATCCGGATTCGATTATGGGCGGATGGAAGCGATATCAGAATAAGGATATAAATAATGACATTTTAGTTTCTTACGGTTATGGTGATGGTGGTGGAGGTCCTACACGAGAAATGTTAGAAACGTCTATACGTATGGAAAAAGGGATCAAAGGGATTCCGAAAGTTAGGCAAGAATTTTCAAGAAATTATTTTGAAGAATTAGAAGAACGAGTAAAAGATAATAAACGATTAGCGACGTGGGAAGGTGAGCTTTATTTTGAATATCACCGAGGGACATATACTTCTATGGCGAGAAACAAAAAAAGCAATCGAAAATCAGAAATCGGGTTAATGGACATAGAATTTTTAGCTACGGTGAATCGTTCAAATATTTCTTATCCCAAAAATGAGTTGGAGTTATTATGGAAGCAGGTATTAATTAACCAATTTCATGATATTCTTCCGGGGACATCGATTAAAGAAGTATATGATGTTACAAAGAAAGAATACGAAGTTATAGAGACAACTATTGAAGATATGAAAGCGTCTTACTTAAATAGTATGGTTGATACAGAGACCAATGAAGCTGTAGTTATATTTAACACCCTAGGGCATCAGCGTAATGATTTTGTGATATTTCAAGATATTGAAGCGGATGTACTAGAAGATGAGTTAGGAAAACAATATGTTTTACAAACAACAAAAGAGAATAAAAAAATAGCCTTTGTTGAAGGTTTGCCATCCAAAGGATATAAAAAGTTTAAACTAACAAATAAGAAGAATACAATTTTGGACGCAAAAATTCATCTTGATGGATATAGAATGCGTACACCTTTTTATAATGTGCAATTTAATGAGCAGGGCTTTATTGAGCAATTATATGATATAGAGTATGAACGTGAAATTGTCCAAGAAGGTGAGATGATAAATCTTCTCAGAATATATGAAGATAAACCGATTTATTATGATAATTGGGATATAGATATTTTTTATACTGAGAAGTATTGGGATGTTGATCAAGTGGAATCGTTTGAATGGATAGAAAACGGACCGGTACGTGCGACTGTTGAAATAAAACGTAAAGTGAGTCGTTCGATTATTACACAAAAAATCCATTTTTATGCGCAACATCGTCGAATAGATTTTGAGACCTATGTGGATTGGAAAGAAAGTCAGCATCTGCTAAAAGTACATTTTCCTGTAGATGTTCATACGGATGAAGCGACGTTTGATATTCAATTTGGAAATCTTACGAGAAAAACCCATCAGAACACATCATGGGATCGTGCGCGTTTTGAAAGTTGTGGTCAAAAGTGGATGGATTTATCAGAAGGTCATTATGGTGTAAGTTTAATGAATGATAGTAAATATGGACATTCTGTTCACGAGTCAAATATGGCATTAACATTGATAAAGTCAGGTATAGAACCTAATCTAAGAACAGATCAGGAAGAGCATTTATTCACATACGCCTTGTATCCACACGGGGGTACTTGGAAAGAGGCAAAAACAGTAGAGGAAGCATATCACCTAAATGTGCCGGCAATAGTGGCAAAAGGAAGATGTCGCTATGATGAAAAATCATATTTGTGGGTTGATCAAGATAATATAATTATAGAGACAATTAAAGAGGCAGAGGATGGAAATGGATTTATCATACGAATGTATGAATCTGAAAATGCACGAACCAAAGCCGTTCTAGAAATCAATTTAGACTTCGAGAAAGCTTATACTTGTAATTTGATTGAGGAAGTAGAGGAAGAGTTAAGCGTGATTGACAATAAGATTGAAATTGTAATAAAGCCTTATGAAATATTTAGTATTAAATGTATTTAAATGGAGGAATGACTATGTACATTATACCCCAACCGCAAAAATTAGAGTGTTCTAAAGTTAAAATAGAGCTTTCTTTGAAAACACGTTTAGTATTAGATCCATGTGTTTCAAGAAAAATTTATCAAGCATTGTGTTCTCTAAAAGAAATGATTCAAAAGTACTGGGGAATAGAATTAGCAATAGTTCGAGGAAAAGCATCTACTGCAGATATCTATTTCTCTTTAAAAGGGTGTGAAATAGAGCAATCGTATGAAATAAACTTAAACAATAATGAGAAAACAGTGACTGGGAGTGACGAAGAGGGATTGTTTTATGGAATTCAAACATTAAAACAAATAGTGAAGCAAGAAGTTGCGGGATTTTATGAGATACATGTTAAAGATGCGCCTTGCTTTAAAAATCGAGGTTATTATTTTGATGTAACGCGAGGAAGAATACCTAAACTGGATTATTTAAAACAAATCGTAGATCGTATGGCTGAGTATAAGTTGAATCAATTACAGCTGTATGTGGAACATACATATATGTTTGAAGGAATGAGTGAAATGTGGCGTGATGACACGCCGTTAACGGCAGAAGAAATTATTGAGCTTGATCAATATTGCCAGGATCGATATGTGGATCTTGTACCGTCAATGGCAAGTTTTGGGCATTTATATACATTGCTCAGTACGTATACTTTTTCTCATTTATGTGAAATTAAAGATGCTCATAAAAAACCCTTTAGCTTTTGGGACCGTATGCGACATCATACACTTAATGTTTCGGAAAAAGAGTCGCTGGAACATATTAAAAAGATGATTGCGGAATACATGGATTTATTTAGTTCAAAGTATTTTAACCTTTGTGCAGATGAAACATTTGATTTAGGAAAAGACCGGAGCAAAGGGTTGGTTGAATCTAAAGGGGCCAAAAGAACTTATGTTGATTTTGTAAAAGAATTGTGTGAGTATATTTTGGAACGAGGGAAAATTCCAATGTTTTGGGGAGACATTATTTCGGCTTTTCCAGAATATTATGAGGAACTTCCTGAAGAAACAATATGCTTAAATTGGGGATATGATCCAAAACAAAGAGAAGATGAGACTAAGGCTTTGTCAGAGGCTTCAGCTAAGCAATATGTTTGCCCCGGAGTTGCGGGGTGGAATCAGTGGATTAACTTAATTGATAATTCTTATGATAATATCCGCTTAATGTGTGAATATGGACAAAAATATGATGCAACAGGTGTGCTAAATACAGACTGGGGTGATTTCGGTCATATTAATAATCCGGAATTTTCTATTCCTGGTTTAATTTATGGAGCAGCTTTATCGTGGCAAAAGAATATGACAGAGCGCGACTTGTTAAATTGCAAAATATCACGATTAGAATACTTAGACAAATCGGAGCAGTGGGTTAAAAACATAAGTAGTTTATCAGGTAAAACAGTCTTTTCATGGGAACATGTTGTACGTTATTATGAGATGGGATATTTAGAGAATACAGAAGAACAAAAAAAATTGTTTTTTGAAAAAGATATGAAAAATGTTATAAAATATAACTATGAATTAGTAGAAATTCGTAATGCTCTTAGGGATAACATAAAGGTGATAGATACATCAATTCGACCCATGATGCAGGCATATGAAGTGACTATTGAAGGTATAATTATATGGAATCTAGTTGGACTTGCAATAGAACAGAAAGTATATCATAACAACTCGGAGGTTATTGATTATTATACTGTGGCTGTTCGTCTTGAAGAATGGTTTATGCTTTACAAAAAAGATTGGAGAAATTCGAATAAAGAAAGTGATTTGGGAAAAATCGCAAAAATAATATTTTATTATGCAGATTTATTGCGATTAAAATAAGAGCTGAAAAGATTTAAGATAGTCAATGTTTAAAAACGACAAGTGTGTAGGTATGAAGTTATGGGCATTCCAGTCACTGAAATCAATATGACATGTGTAGCATAGGATTAATTTTTGTCTACAAGTCATATTGATTTCTGTGTCTGGCGCGCCCATTTCATATCTACACACTTGTCGGTATAATGCTGCCATGTTTTGTTCTTTAATTATTATTTTAATCCACTTCTTGAACTTTCATGAGATTTGTTTTTCCTGTGATACCAAGAGGAACACCGGCAGTGATGACAACAAGGTCACCGGACTTAACAAGTCCCAGGCTTTTCGTTTTTTCGACGGATTTATAGAATAAAATATCCGATGAAGTTTGCTGTTCCATGATAAGTGGAAGCACTCCCCAATTAAGCATTAACTGACGTTGAACTTTTGGATTTGAGGTTGTTGCAATAATCGGAACGTTCGGACGATACATACTGATGAGTTTTGCAGTACTTCCTGAGTAAGTAGGGCAGATAATTGCTTTGGCATTTAGCTGCATGGCTGTTGAACAGGAAGCGTGACTCACAGAGTTCGTGACTGATTTCTCACGGCGATTGACAATTTTTGTGAATAAGTTTCGATAGTCCATAGTCGTCTCGGCAACCTCTGCAATACGTCGCATAGATCGTACGGATTCAATGGGGTATTTTCCGGCAGCTGATTCACCGGAGAGCATAATTGCATCGGTTCCGTCTAAGATTGCATTGGCAACGTCAGAGACTTCAGCACGTGTCGGACGTGGATTCTTCTGCATGGAGTCTAACATTTGCGTCGCAATGATTACCGGAATATCGGCTTCATTACACTTTTTGACGATGAGTTTTTGAATGTGAGGAATGGCTTCAGGAGGTGTCTCGACACCAAGATCTCCACGAGCAACCATAATTCCGTCAGACATTTCAATAATGGCATCAATATTGTCAATACCTTCTTGAGATTCGATTTTTGAGACAATCTTAACACCTTGACCTCCATTTTTATCGAGATGGTCACGGATGACTTGAACATCTGCTTCCGTTCGAACGAAGGATGCGGCAACAAAATCAATATCGTTTTCAATACCGAAAATAAGGTCAGCTTCATCAGCGGCAGTCAGTGCAGGAAGATTCAGATGCATGTTAGGAATATTGACACCTTTACGGTTTTTTACAATACCGCCATTCTTCACAACACAAATTACGTCTTCACCATCAATCTCGACAACTTCAAGTTCAATCAAACCATCATCAATGAGGATGGTACCACCAACTTGAACGTCTTCATGAAGCGTTGGATAGGTTACGCAGAATCTTTCTGCAGTTCCTTCGCAATCACCATACGAGATGCGTATTTTTTTACCGGCAAGCAGTTCAATGGAACCATCAACAAATTTTCGGGTGCGAATTTCAGGACCACGTGTGTCCATAAGTATAGCAACAGGAATACTGAGTTCCTCACGCACTTCGTTAATCATACTGATTATTTTTTTATAATACTCTTGATTACCATGAGATAAATTGAGTCGAGCGACACTTAGGCCACTCTTAACGAGCTGTGTAAAGGTTTCTTTTGTATCACTTGCGGGGCCAATTGTACATATAATCTTTGTTTTATTCATCTTAACCTCCTCTGATTTATGAATTCACTTCTATTATACCAAACTATTCCATAAAACTGTATATGGAATTTCCGACAAACTTGTACTACAATAAGAGAAGGTGGAAGAATAATAGCACAAAAGAGGAGATAGGTAAGCGCTATGGCATTTAAATATACAAAAGAACAAAAAAAGATTATTGAGGATTGGGGACGAAGTCTTTTGGTCTCTGCAGCGGCAGGCTCCGGAAAAACAGCAGTCCTTGTCGAACGCATTATTCATAAGATTACTAATCCTGATGATCCTATATCAGTAGATCAACTTTTAATTGTGACATTTACCCATGCAGCAGCTGCTGAGATGCGTGAACGTATTAGTTTGGCCATTGAGTCAGTGATTGAAGAGACGACTGATGAGCGAATGATGCAACATTTGGTGAAGCAACTGACCATGATGGCTTCGGCGAATATCATGACCTTACATAGCTTTTGTTTGCAAATTTTGAAAAACTATTATTATCTTTTGGAGCTAGATCCTAATTTTCGTATCGGAAATGAAACAGAACTCGCTTTAATGAAAGAAGAAATACTCGATGAATTATTAGAAGAAGCATATGAAGAAGGTAATCCCGCATTTATACGTGTTATTGAAGCGTTTGCTTATGGTAATGATGATCAGAAGATTCGAGATTTAATATTAACTGTCCAGCGATTTTCCAAGAGTCATCCCAACCCCAATGCTTGGTTAATAGAATCTGTTCAGAAACTGAACATTGAAAGTGTTGAAGATCTTTACACAACAGATTTTTTTCAGGTTCTCCAACAGTATGTTATGGAAAATCTAGCAATTGCCCAAACAATGCTTCCTGAGATTCATGAGTTGATGGCCCTTGAAGGTGGGCCGGATAAATATAAAGATACAGTGAGTGATCTTGAACATCTATTGGCAAGTTATCTCGCAGCACTAGAACAAAAAGATATGCATGGGCTAAAGGCGGCAAATCGGAGCTTGACAATAGCGCCATTAAGTCGAAAATCAAAAGGATATGATAAGGAGTTAGCGGAAGAAGCCAAAGGGCTAATCAATCAAGTCAAGGAGATTCTAACTTCGGTAGACATTCTGTGTTTTGATGAAGAGGTCAGTTTAGAAGAGGCTAAGGTTATTGCCGGTGATATTCAAGAATTAGTGCGATTAACTCAATGGTTTGACCAACGATTCTCCGAAGAAAAATACGATAAGGGGCTCATCGACTTTAATGATATCGAACATTTTGCTTTAGCTTTATTATATGATGAAGATAGTGTGTCAGAGATTGGAAACCGCTATAAAGAAGCCTTTCAAGAAGTTCTTGTGGATGAGTATCAAGATATCAATGAAGTACAAGAAGCAGTGATACAAGCAGTTTCCAAGCAAGATGAGACAAAGAATCTCTTCATGGTGGGTGATGTTAAACAGAGTATTTATAAATTTCGATTGGCTCGGCCGGAGATTTTTAGTGGCAAGTATCGCCGATTTTCCTACGACGGTGATGAAGTCGATGAAATTAAAATCGATTTGTCCAAGAATTTTCGAAGTCGACAAGAAGTACTTGCTTTTTCCAATTACATTTTTGAAGGAATTATGAGTGAAAGTGTCGGTGATGTCAATTACGATGAAAAGACGCGACTTAATTACGGTTCGATTAACTTTTCAGCCCCTCTTATACATGATTACCAGCCAGAAATACTCCTTATTGAAGATCCCAAGGAAGGGGAGTCCAAAGCGACAATTCAGGCAGAGCTTGTAGCTAATAAAATTAAAGAAATTGTAGATGAAGGGACCTTATTCGTGGTGGACAAGACAGGAGAATTGCGCAGGGCAAGGTATAAGGATATCTGTCTCCTCATGAGAAGTCCTTCAAAATCCATTGATGATATCAAAGATATATTTGACCAGAAGGGTATTCCCTATGCAACCGATGTATCCACTGGATATTTTGAAGCCATCGAAGTTCAAGTTGTATTAAATTTGTTAACGATCTTAGATAATCCCATACAAGACATTCCCTTGGTATCAGTTCTACGGGCCCCTTTTGTCGGATTCAATGAACAAGAGCTTCTAGATATTAAAAAAGGCAATAAAGACTTAAGTTATTATGAGGCACTTGTGTTATATCAAGAAAACCATATAGAAGAAGATTCTAAGGAGCGACCGGACTTGATGAAAAAGGTTGACGCTTTCTTAAACCTATATAGGCGTTTAAAAGCGGAATCCAAATATCTTGAACTTCATGAGCTTATCAATCATATCTATTTGGAGACCGGATATAGGAATATTGTGCGTTTCATGGATAATGGCAGTCAACGTATGCAGAATCTAGATTACCTATTACAGCAAAGTGAAGTCTTTGAAAGTTCCAGTTATAAAGGTGTTTTTAACTTTGTACGCTACATTGAACATATGAAAAAATATAAAGTCGATTCGCCGGAACCCAATTATGCAGTGGATAATGACAATAGCGTAACGATGATGAGTATCCATAAAAGTAAAGGATTGGAATTTCCGATTGTCTTCATCTTAGATCTTCAAAAACAGTTTAATGAAATGGACCTTCGCGAATCCCTACTTTTGCATCAAGACCTAGGAATGGCCAGTGATTATATTGATATTAAGGCACGGACCAAGAAAAAGAGTGTCTTTACGGAAGCTATGCGAATAAAGGCAAAGAATGAATTAATATCTGAAGAACTACGTATTTTATATGTTGGACTGACACGTGCCAAGGAAAAACTGTATTTAATTGGTACGACACCGGATTATGAGAAAACGATCCAAGGAACCATAGAAAAATATCATACCTATTTTAACAGTGTTATTCCTCCGGTATTGGTGCAAAAAGCCAGGAGTTATATGGACTTAATCTTAATGCGATGTGTAGCAGAAGGCAGTGATTTGTATAAGCTAAAAAAAGTTGAATATACAGAGATTATCGAGCAGGAGGCTTTTTATCAGTTAAGTCAAGAAGAAGAAAAGTCTGAGCTGAAAGATTTATTGTTGCAAAGCACTCAAAAAGAAGACCAGTGGGTAGATGAGATTGAGCGTTATGAAGATGCGGTCTATAAACCCTATGCTTACCAATCATCAACCAAAAAATATCTCTCAATGTCAGTATCTGAAATCAAGCGTAAGCATCAAGCTATTCAGATGGAGGAAGAGGAATGGGCTCATGAACAACTGATCAAATCTGCAGAAGAACCGATTCCTGAATTTATGCAAGAAAGTGACAGTAGCAAACAACAAGGAGCTAGGTACGGTACATTGATTCACTTGGTCTTGTCGAAGCTTGATTTTAGCCGAGCCTGGACAAAGACAGAGCTAGAAGCGTTTGTAAAAGAGATGGTAGATAAGAAAATCATTACGCCTAATGACGGGAAGCGGATTTCAATACCTGCCTTGGAACAATTTGTCACTTCCTCAATTTATCAACGTATATTGGCTGTCGATGCTAAGGATATCCATCGAGAGCAACCTTTTGTGCTGCAGATTGATGATGAGGGTGACTTACGCATGATTCAAGGTGTCATTGACCTCTACTTCGTGGAGGGTGACGAGCTGGTTCTTGTTGATTACAAAACAGATTATCTAGAAGGTCAAGATGAATCCACACTCATAGAACGGTATGGACTACAACTTAATTATTATAAACAAGCACTCGAACGAATTACAGAAAAACCCGTGAAAGAAACCATTATTTATAGTTTTTATCTTGGAAGGGGTCTGGAACTATGCCAATAACCATTAGTCAGCTCTGTAAATATGCAAAAGAAGATTATGGGATGGAACTCATATGTGGTGAAAAAAATATGGGGAATCTGGTGGAGTGGGTTCATATGCTCGAAGATCCGGAAACAGCGCATTTTCTTCACGGACGCGAATTGATTTTTTCAACAGGTATTGGACATTCGGATACATCCTGGTTTGTTGAGTTTGTAAAAGGATTAATGGAGAACAATGCCAGTGGATTAGTTTTGAACATTGGTCCCTATATTAAAGAAGTACCCAATGAGCTAAAAGCGTATTGTCAGGAACAACAATTTCCCTTGCTAACCATACCTTGGCAAACACGAATTGTAGATATTACTAACGAATTTTGTCGGCGAATTATTGAAGCAGAAGAAGCAGAAACGACAGTAGCGGGAGCCTTTAGAGAATTAATTATATCACCGGAAAAACTCTCGGAATATCGTCCTATTCTTGAGAAAAAATCTTTCAATACGAATGCTGAGTTTTGCGTGATGACGATTGCACTACAGGTCAATAATCCGGAAGATTTTATGAGCTTTGAAAAACAGGTTCGTTTGCATTTGACAAAAGCTTTGTATAAATTAAGTGATCGATTTAGTATTTTTTCTGAGAATAAGATTTTAATTGTTATTTTGCAAGATTTTCCCGAACACTTCATTCTTCAAGTATTCAATCGATTAAAAGAGATTGTAACCACAACACAATGATACAACCATATTCATGGAGGGATCAGTGATAATGATTTCGGCGTTTTATCGCTTTCGCGAAGCTATAAACGGGCATATGCCGTCATGCGTATTGCTCGAAAACAGTCAAAGGATATGATGACCTATAAAGAAAGCGGTATTTATCAACTCCTTATCGAAGTCGATGATATGAAAGTTCTTAAAAAATTTTATGATGACTCCCTCGGAAGAATTGTTGATTATGACTTGAAAAATGAAACCGACTTATTAAACATATTAAAGCTGTATCTAGACTATAATCATAGTGTCGAAAAAGTTGCAAAGGAAACCTATGTGCATCGGAATACGGTGAACTACAAAATAAAGAAAATTAAAGAAATATTAGGATGTGAATTAACATACGAAGATGGCGTGCGACTTCTATTGGCATATCGTATTAATGAGTTTTTGTAGTCAATTGTGCTTGCGCACAAAAATGTTTGTGCTCATTATTCTTGAATCCTTTGAACTTTGTGGTAAGATAATATTTATCAATTCGAACATAGAATTATGGCAAAGGGGCCTGTTAGAGATAACAGGCCCCTTTTCGTACGAAAATATATTATTAATGAAGAGGTGAAGTGCGATGGAAAAGTTAATCGATCCAAAAGTAATTGTTGAAAAATCGAAGAAGTACAATCTGCATTCATGGTCAGCACAAAAAAAATTACAGCCCAAAGTAATGATGAAAGCAGAAGGTGTGTTTTTCTGGGATGAAGAAGGAAGACGAAGTTATGATATGTCCTCTCAATTAGTGAATATGAACATAGGACATGGGAATAAAAAAGTCATTAAAGCGATACAAGATCAAGCCGAAAAACTTCCTTATGCAGCACCCGGCTTTGCGACAGATGTAAAATCTCAGCTAGCAGAAATGATTATCGATATTGCACCGGATAACATGGCAAAAGTTTTTTTTACACTCGGTGGAGCAGAAGCTAATGAAAATGCAATAAAAATAGCGAAAATGGTTACCGGACGACATAAAGTTTTTTCAAGGTACCGATCCTATCATGGTTCAACCTATGGTGCAGCTAATTTAACCGGAGAACCTAGGCGTTATGCATCAGAACCAGGAATTCCGGGATTTATCAAGTTTTTTGATCCCTATATCTATCAAACACCGATTCAATTTAAAAGTGAAGAAGAGGCATCGAAATTTTTTGTGGATCAACTGAGAGAACAAATCATCTTTGAAGGCAGAGATCAAGTAGCTGCCATTGTTTTAGAAACAATCACCGGAAGTAATGGTGTCATTATACCACCAAAAGGATATCTAGAAGGTGTACGTAAGATTTGTGATACATTCAGAATTATGATGATTTGTGATGAAGTGATGACCGGATGGGGGCGAACCGGTCAATGGTTTGCCATTAATAACTATCATGTAGAACCGGATATTATTACCTTTGCAAAAGGGATCACTTGTGGCTATGTACCCATCGGAGGAACCATTGTCAGTGAGACGATTGCAAAACATTTTGATGACAATGTTCTCTATTGTGGATTAACCTATTCCGGGCATCCTATAGGATGTGCAGCCGGTATTGCAACCATTGAGGTGTACAAAGAATTGAATTTGATTGAGCAGGCAAAAGAACGCGGGCAGGTTTTGGGTGAATTATTAGAAGCCATGAAAGCAAAACATCCTTCTGTCGGGGATGTACGATACATCGGATTATTTTCAGCCATTGAACTTGTGAAAGATCAGCAAACCCATGAACCCTTAGTTCCATACGGAATCGACCCTGACCAGATCATGCCGAAGATTTTGGGCATGTTAAAAGCACGAGGATTTAATACATATTCCCATGAAAATTGCATCATTGTTGCACCGCCACTAATTATCACAGAAGACGAGTTACGCGATGCAATGACGATTATGGATGATGTTCTCAGTGAAGTGGACACAATGATTGGAAGCTAGGAGGAAAATATGTCATATAAATACCATATGCCGACAAAAATACTCTTTGGACAAGCGTGTGTTTTGAATAATAGCATACTCTTAAAAGCCTTTGGAAAAAAAGCCATGCTTGTTACAGGAAAACATTCAGCCAAGCATAACGGCTCTCAAGAAGACGTCATAAGCGCTCTAAGCACAGAAGGGATTGACTATATCATCTATGATCAAGTCATGAGTAATCCAACGAGTGAATGTTGCTACGAAGGGGCGAAAATGGCCATAGAACATCAGGTGGATTTTATTATTGCCATCGGCGGCGGATCACCCATGGACGCAGCAAAAGGAATGGCCCTACTAGCCAAACAAGAGATTAATCAGAAGCAACTTTTTAATGGTGAGTACATTGCAGATGCCCTTCCCATTATTGCTATTCCAACAACAGCCGGCACCGGTTCAGAAGTCACACAATATGCTATTTTAACCAATGATTTGATTGAAAGTAAAACAGGGATAGCAACGGAAGCGATTTTTCCAAAGATAGCATTTGTGGATGCGAGATATATGAATCAATTGCCGCCAACGACGACCATTAACACAGCTATTGATGCTCTCTCACATGCTATTGAAGGCATTTTAAGCATTCGCGCTTCCGTCGTATCAGTTACACTGGCCTATAAGAGTATTGAACACTTTTCCGAATGTATGGTTCCTTTGCTCCATGTTAAGCAAAGCAATTCGATTGAAACGATGACGCTAAAGGAAAGAGAAAGCTTAGCCAACTGTTCAACCTTAGCCGGAATGGTCATTGCCCAAACAGGAACAACCATCGTACATGCCATGGGATATTCATTAACATACTTTAAGTCCATTGATCATGGAAGAGCGAACGGACTATTGTTAGCAGAATACTTAGAGCTTGTGGAAAAAGATGAACCACAAACAGTTGAGGCAATACTAAGGGTCATGGGTCTAAAATCCGTCCATGGATTTCGAAGATTCATGGGGAAATTACTAGGAATACGAGAAACGATTATTGATGAAGAGATGCATCAATTCAGTGAAAAAGCAATACATACAGGTAATATGAACAATTGCAGGATTAAACCCAAAAAAGAAGCTGTCGTGGCTATGTACAAGGCAGCATTTAATGAATAATGGACTTAAGCTAGGATGAATAGGAGGTATGGAATGGAGAAAATACGTAAACACATTCAAGAACTGACTGAAAAATATCAATCAGATGTGATTGACTTTTGCCAAAGACTGATTCGAGTACCGGCCCTATCCGGAGAAGAAAAAGAAGTAGCTGACATCTATCTTGAAGAGATGAAAAAGCTTGAGTATGATCGTGTATTTAGAGATGCGTGGGGGAATGTTATCGGTATTATAGACGGTAATGAACCCGGACCGACGATTATGTACAACGCCCATTTGGATCATGTGGATACAGGCGACGTGTCAGAATGGGGCGGATATGATCCCTATGGTGCAGAAATTGATATCAACGAAATGGAAAACCAGGATTGTGACGGGTATGAAATGGTTGAAGTCATACATGGACGGGCGGCGGCAGATGTCAAAGCCGGTGGTGCTTGTCAGATATATTCAGGAAAAATCCTGTCTGACCTTAAGAAAAAAGGTTATCCCATGAAAGGATCCTATATGTTTACAGGCGTAGTACTCGAAGAACCCGCGGAACAACTGGGGATGATTAAACTCATTGAAGATACCTTGCCAAAAGAAGGACTGGATTTTGATGGTGTTGTCTCATGCGAAGCAACTTCTCTAAAAATATATTTAGGTCACCGCGGACGTGTGGAACTTAAAGTGACAGTATCCGGAGTAACATCTCATGGAAGTGCACCATGGTTAGGAATTAATGCCGTTAATCAATCCACGACATTAATTGACCAAGTGGAAGCCTATATTCAACAAAATCATAAATCAGACCAAGATTTAGGTGACTCCAGTATTGCATTGACAATCATTGATTGTACACCGGGTGCCATGTGTATTGTTCCGGACCGTTGCCATATAACCTATGATCGGCGCTTTGTCCCAGGAGAAACCTATGACGGTTGTGTTGAAGAAATCCAAAAAATAATCGATGATTTATCAGCAAAAGATCCTGATTTTAGAGCAACTGTCGATATTGCTACCGTACCAAGAACGACCTATACAGGAAAAACAGTCGCCGTTCCTAATGTGAAGGAAGCGTGGAAAATAAGCCAAGAACATCCATTTACCAAAGCGGCGTCTCAGGGTATTTCAAAACTTGGACAAGCTGTAAAATATGGATACTGGGATTTTGGAACCGACTTATCTGTTGTTGCCGGACGCTACCATAAACCGGCTATCGGATATTCACCCATGCAAGAATTTTATTGCCACCGACCGATTGACAAGGTTCGTATTGATTACATGATAAAAGCACTTGCGGGAAACGTTGGTATTTACCAAGAACTTGTTGAATTAAGTCAAGACGCATTTCAATTATAAGCAAAGAAAGGTGTGAAATAAATGAATGACAAAATATATGAAGTTATTAGTGAACTATCGGCCGAACTCTATGAGGACATGATAAAATTTGCGCAAAAATTAATCCAAACACCAAGTATGAGTGGAGAAGAGAAAAATGTTGCCGATTTGGATATGACAGAAATGAAAAAGTTAGGTTATGACGACGTGTTTAGAGATGATCAAGGAAATATTGTCGGTATTGTCAAAGGAACAGAAGAAGGACCCACGATTATGTATAACTCCCATATGGACCATGTAAGTCCCGGAGATAAGAATAACTGGGAAGGCTATGAGCCTTATGGAGGCTTAATAGATATATGCAAGGTGCATACACAGGAAAAAGAAGACGATTCGGCAGAATGTATACATGGACGTGCAGCCTCTGATGTCAAAGCCGGCGAAGCTGTTCAAATCTATGCCGGTGGATTGTTGGTCAAATTAAAAGAAAAAGGCTTTCCGATTAAAGGAGACTTTATGTTTACCGGAGTTGTGCAAGAAGAACCCGCAGAAATGGTCGGTATGCTACACCTCATCGACAAGACATTACCGGAAAGAGGTTTAAGCTATGATGCAATGATCTCTTCCGAGGCAACATCCTTAAAAATCTATTGTGGACATCGAGGACGTATTGAGATGCTGGCGACTGTTTATGGACGAACATCTCATGGAAGTGCCCCCTGGCTAGGTGTTAATGCCATTTATAAAGCCATTCCACTGATTAGCAAGATTAAAGATGAACTCTACCCATCCTTGCCAAAAGACGACGAGTTGGGACAAGCATCAATATCATTAAACATTATCGAGTGTTCTCCAGGTGCCTTATCTATCGTACCGGATAAATGTATGCTATCTATTGATCGACGAACGCTTCCGGGAGAGACAACGGCCAGCGCCTTAAAAGAAATCCAAGATATTATCGATGCACTTGCCAAGGACGACCCTGAATTTAAGGCTGATGTCGTAGTGAAAAAAGCACTCGAAGTCTCCTATACCGGTATGGAATTTGAAGCAGAAAAAGTGATGAGTCCATGGAAAATATCAACAGAACATGCCTTTGTTAAAGCCGCAAGTGCAGGATTAGAAGCCATTGGACAAGAGGTAAAATATGGATATTGGGATTTTGGTACAGATTCGAGTAAAACCTGTGGCATTGACCGTAAACCGACTATTGGTTACTCGCCGATGCAGGAACAATATGCGCATACACCCTATGATAAAGTTCGAACTGACTTTATGAAGAAGGGACTTGAAGGTAATGTTGCTATTTTTCTTAAGGTAACCAGTGCCGATGCACGAGCTTTTGAAAAAGTTGAATGGTAGCAGATGATGAAGTTTGTAAGGAGGTAGAACATGGACTTAATTATAAAAAACGGAACAATCGTTACATCCGGTGAAACATATAAAGCAGATATCGGTATTTTAAATGGTAAGATTGTTGCTATCGGAGAAACATTAACATCTGATGGAGCAACAATGGTTGATGCGACAGATAAGATGGTGCTCCCGGGAGCCATTGATGTACATACCCATTTGGCAATGCCCTTTGGAGGAACAGTATCAGCAGACTCTTATTTAGCAGGTACTCGCGCTGCAGCTTGTGGTGGTGTAACGACAGTATTTGACTATCCCATGCAACGCAAGGGTATGTCGATTAAGGAAGTCATTGATTCCAAAAAAGCAATCTGTGAAGAAGAAGCCTGTATCGATTATGCATTTCATTGTATTATCACAGATCTAAATGATGGTGAAATTATCGATGAGATGGAATCGGCAGTTCAAGACGGAATCACAAGTTTTAAATGCTTTTTCGTTTATAAAAAAGAAGGCATGATGGTGGATGACGGAACCTTTGCCCGACTATTACTAAAAGCTAAAGAAGTTGGGGCAATGATTAATCTACATGCAGAAAATCCGGATTTAATCGACTATTATGTGGATCAATTTAAAGCAGAAGGTAAACTGTCCCCTTGGTATCATTATATGAGCCGACCGGAGTTTGTCGAGGCAGAGGCAGACAAGCGCGCGGTTCATTGGGCAAAGCACCTTGAAGCACCCCTATATATTGTGCATATGGCCAATAAAGAAGGGCTAGAAGCAGTCATTGAAGCTAAAAAAGAAGAAAATAGTGATATCTATGTCGAGACATGTCCGCAGTATCTAGAATTTACCAATGAAGTCTATAAACGTGAAGACGGACGTAATTTTGTATGTTCTCCACCCATGAAGGGACAAGAAAGTCAAGATGCCCTTTGGAAGGCTATTAAAAACGGGGATATTGATGTAGTTGCAACAGATCATTGCCCTTTCCAATCCTATGAAAAAGACTGGGGAAAAGATGACTTCACAAAGATTCCTAACGGATGTGCCGGCGTTGAAAACTTATATCCATATATGCTCTCTGCAGCAGGTGAGGGGAAGATTACCTATAATCGAGCAGTAGAACTTTGTTCAACAAACCCGGCCAAAATCTTTGGTTGTACCCATAAAGGTCATATTGCAGTAGGTAAGGATGCAGATATTGTTATCTATGATCCTCAAAAAGAATTTACCATTTCTGTAGATACCATGCACTCCGATTATGACCATACAATATGGGAAGGGAAAACACTCAAGGGGTATCCGGTCCAAACCTATTCACGAGGAAAGCTTGTCTATGACAATGAACAATTTGTTGGAGAACCCGGATGGGGACAATTCATTCAACGTACAAGGAGGATGTCCAATGAAGAAAAAAACAATATCGCGAGTGACCGCAGCTGAAGCCATCGATAGTTGTCTTATGTGCTATAACACACCCTGTACAAAGGCTTGTCCCCAAGGACTAGACCCAGCGCGTATTATTCGATCCTTACGATTTAAGAATACCTGGGGAGCGGCGGAACAAACACCTGACGAAGACATTTGTCTTAGCTGTGATACAAAAAGCTGTATAGATGCTTGCTTAAAAGGAAAAATCAGCAATCCGGTAGAGATTGACAAACTGATGGCCTATAGTAGCCAATTGGAAAACAGTCAAAGCAAAAAAGAACTACGCATTAATTTTTTGGGATTTGAATGTGAGAATCCCTTTATACTTTCCTCATCTGTTGTAGCAAGTAACTATGAAATGGTTGCAAAGGCATTTGAGATGGGATGGGGAGGTGTTGCATTTAAGACCATCGGAACCTTTATTCCTAAAGAGGTATCTCCTCGATTTACCACAGACGGAGATTATGGAAAAGCCTTTCGTGGATTTAAGAATATTGAACAAATATCGGATCATTCACTTGAAGACAATATTGGATTTTTAAAAAAGTTAAAGAAAAATTATCCATCGAAGCTTATCATCGTTTCGATATTAGGGACAGATGAAGAAGAATGGACGTATTTAGCAAAGATTATGACAGAAGCCGGAGTAGATATGATTGAATGTAATTTCTCTTGTCCGCATATGGCCGGCGATGGATTAGGATCAGATGTCGGTCAAAATCCGGTATTAGTTGCCAAATATACCGCAGCGACACGACGTGGAACCCATTTGCCCATTATAGCAAAGATGACCCCGAACATAGGAAACATGGAGATTCCGGCTATTGCAGCTGTGGAAAATGGAGCCGATGGTATTGCAGCTATTAATACAATAAAAAGCATTATGAATGTGAATCTCGATGATTTTAGTTCAGAGCCAAATATTGAAGGAAAATCAACTATAGGCGGTTATTCAGGAAATGCGGTTAAACCCATCGCATTAAGATTTATTCACGACATGAAAAAACACGATAAACTTGCCAATGTTCCAATCAGCGGTATGGGTGGAATTGAAACGTGGAAAGATGCGGCTGAATTTATTGCACTAGGATGTACGAATTTACAAGTAACGACATCCGTTATGCAGTATGGATACCGAGTAATCGAAGATCTAATCGACGGATTATCGACATATTTAGGCAAAATGGGATTTAAAAATTTAGACGCCTTCGTTGGAAATGCACTTGAACATATTCTTCCTGCAGATCGCCTAAATCGTCAAAGTATTGTATATCCCAAATTTGACCGTCAAAAATGCATCCGTTGTGGACGATGTTACATATCGTGCTATGACGGTGGACATCAAGCAATTGCAATGGATGACAAGGGTAATCCGACCTTAATACCGGACAAATGTGTTGGTTGCCATCTGTGTAAGGTTGTATGTCCGGCAGAAGCAATTGGCGCTGGAAAACGTATGGAGGTTATATTATGAATGTACCGGAACTACAAATAAAAAACGTAAGCAAAACATATACCAATAACAATGGAGAAGAGATCCATGCACTCACCGATGTCAGTTTAGATATTCGAGAAGGGGAATTCATCTGCTTGTTAGGACCGTCGGGATGTGGCAAGAGTACGCTACTTCGAATCATTGCCGATCTCTTAGAGCCGACAACAGGCCAAGTATCTATTCATGGATTGACCCCAAGGGAGACACGATTAAAACAAAAATACGGCATTGTTTTTCAACAACCGGTGCTTTATGACTGGCGTAATGTTCGACGTAACGTGTGTATGCCTATGGAGATTATTGGAGTTCCAAAGAGTGAAAGAACGGCACGAATTGATCGTATGTTAAATCTAGTCGGACTTGAAAAATTCGGGTTAAAGTACCCTTTCGAATTATCCGGAGGTATGCAACAGCGTGTAGGTATTGCAAGAGCATTAGCTTTAGAACCGGAGATCCTTCTTATGGATGAACCTTTTTCAGCACTTGATGAATTCACTCGAGAAAAGCTAAATGAAGATTTGCTCGCGATTTGGGGGAAGACAAAGACAACAATTATTTTCGTTACACATAATATTCCCGAATCCATTTTTTTATCTGATCGCGTTGTTGTTTTATCCCCACATCCGGGAAGGGTATCTGCTGTTGTAGATATAGATTTACCGAGACCAAGAACAGCGACACTAAGAGAATCCCCGGAATTTTACGACTATATAGCGAAAATCAGACATAGTTTTGAGGGGGTGTAAGCATGGAGTTAACACGTAGAGACCGCCGTGTGGTAACCCTTGTATGGCTTGGCAGTATCATTGTCTTATGGGAAGTACTTGCGGCGGTATTACTCTTTCTTATTCAAGATAATATGGCATCATCAAAGCTACCCTTTCCACACGATGTTTTAATAACATTCGTGGGTGAATGGAGATCATTACTTACTGCAGGCTTTGTTACATTATCACGAGCCGGGCTTGGTTTTGCAATTGGAGGAATGATTGGAGTCACCTTAGCTGTTGTAATGAGCCTTTCAAAAATCGCTGAAAAAATTGCATTTCCATATTTGATTGTATCTCAGATGATCCCGGTATTAGGGCTTGCCCCTATTATTTTTAATATTGTAAGAGATATGAATATGTCACGGATTGTCATCGCAGCCTACATCACTTTTTTCCCTGTTGCGGTAAATATGCTGAGTGGATTTAAAAGCGTTGAAGACGAAAAGAAAGAACTCATGCGTTCCATTGCAGCGAATCGAGTGGACATCTATCTAAAACTGATGTTTCCCTATTCCTTGCCCTATCTATTTACAGGACTTAAAATTGCAGCGCCGATGGCAGTTACAGCCTCGATTCTAGTTGATATGCTAGGCTCTAAGAGTGGTATTGGTGTGCGTATTCTCTATTCCTTGTATTCAAGTTCTTTTGATATATTTTGGGCTTCCGTATTTACAAGTGCCTTTATGGGAATATTGAGTTACAATATCGTGATTTTCGCAGAACGTCTCTTTATTCCATGGAAAAATGTAGCATCCAAGAAAGTAGGTGCAAAATGAAACGAGAAAAAATAATGCGTGTTTTTTGGCCGATTGGTTTTGGAATAGCTTTTTTACTTCTTTGGGAGTTTGGAATATTTCATGACCTACTTAACTTAAAGCCTTTTCAATTACCGATTCCGTCAGAAATTGCTATTACACTGTTTGAAAATTATGAACAAGCATTTAGTGATATGTTGATTACAGTGACCGGTGCACTCATTGGTCTAGTTATTGGTTCTTTTATAGGATTTTGCATTGCGGTTGTTGCCACGATCTTTCCTAAGTGGGGATTCGGAGGCATGATTTTAGTCACTGCCCTTAACGCAGTACCCATTGTCGCCTTATCACCGATTATGAATCTATGGTTTACAACCGGTATGTTTCAAAAAATTGGTGTTGTAACCGTGGTATGCATGGCAGCGATGGCAATAAATGCCTACTATGGAATGAATGATTTGAAGCCATTCTCCTTAGATCTCATGCATTCAAGTGCAGCAAGTCGTTGGCATATATTTAAGAAATTGAGACTACCCAATAGTTTGCCAAATGTGTTTACAGCATTAAGAATTAATATAGCATCTGCGATTATTGCGGCAATCATCAGTGAATATTTTGCCACATCAACTGCGGGATTAGGTTTTGGAATCAAAGATAATCTTCGAAAAGCAGAGATGGCGATGGGATGGTCTTATATCGTTGTCGCATCCATCGCCGGTGTTACTCTGTACCTATTCATTGTTTTGGTCGAGCGCGATGTCATTAAATGGCACGCTTCACAAAGATAAATCCATTAATAGTATGTTTAGAAAGGAAGGATAATCATGAAAAAAAGAATAATGATTTTTCTATTAACATTAACAATGATTTTATCACTGATACTGACAGGTTGTAGTTCAAGTGATGAGGGAACATCAAGCGGGGCAGCTTCAACGGAAGAAAATGTAGATGCAACGGTAGACGCTACGGTAGAAGAGGAGCCGAAAGAACTCGTTGACTTAACATTGCAGTTAAAGTGGTTGCCTCAATCTCAATTTATGGGATATTATGTGGCACAGGAAAAAGGATACTATGAAGAGGAAGGAATAAACATCGAAATTCTACCGGGTGGTAGTGATATTATTCCGGAACAACAAGTGTATAATGGCGCTGCAGATGTTGGCGTAACATGGGTTTCCAGTTTACTGAAATATCAATCGCAAGGGTGGGAACTTGTGCATGTCGGACAACCGTTTCAAAAATCAGCCATGCTACTCGTTTCTAAAGCAGACACAGGCATAGAATCAGCAGAAGACCTTGCAGGTAAGAAAGTGTCGAACTGGTTTGGCGGTAACGAATATGAAATTCTTGCCTTGCTAGAATCAAACGGATTAGACTCGGAAGCGGATTTAGAGCTGGTTCAACAAGATTTCACCATGAACCAATTGATGAATGATGAAGTGGATGCTGCATCCGCCATGACCTACAATGAATATGGATTATTGCTTGAAGCAGGCTATACAAATGAAGAATTAAACGTGCTAGATATGAATGATGAAGGTGTGGCTATGTTGCAAGACTGTCTGTTTGTAAGTGAAGAGTGGATTGCAGAAAATGAAGACCTCTATGTTCGATTCTTACGTGCATCAATAAAAGGATGGGCGGATGCAAGTGCAGACCCGGATGTAGCCGGAGAAACCGTCTTTAATGTGGATCAATCAGTATCAAAAGAACATCAAGTCTATATGGCGGGCGAGATTGCAAAACTAGTCGTACCGGAAGGCTTTGACCCGGCAAACATCGGTTATACAGATATGGATGCGATGCAACAAACAGCCGATCTTGCATTAGAGTATGGCTTACTATCAGAAGAAGCGGACCTAAGTGAGACCTTCGTTAACACAAGCTATTGGGAAGCAGCAACGAAATAAGGATAGGTATGTACTAGAAAAGGCTACTGGCTAATTGCCAGTAGCCAAATACTTTGTTGTTCTATTTATAAAAATAAGCTAAACTTTAAATTGATTGATTTGCAATAACAACTCATCAATTGCTTTTCCCATTTCTAATGCCGAAATTGAAGCTTCTTGAGCCGTGTTCAACACTGTTAAAGAAGATTCAGAAATTTGCTCTGAAGTAGCTGCCACTTCTTCTGCTATTGCAGAAGAATCTTCCACTTTTGCAATAATATCTGTTTTTTCTTTATCGATTTCATTTATCGAATAAGATGCTGAGCTAATTTTCGAACTAATGTCTTTGATTGCATTAATAATCTTTGTGTATGACTCAATGGTCGAATTAATAACTCCAACTTGCTTAGCTAGTTCATCGTTTATTCCTGTGGTGGAATCAGATATTTGTATTGCTTCACTAGCAATATCGCTAATCAAAACATCGATATTTTGAGAAGATTGTTTTGATTGATCTGCTAATTTTCCGATTTCACCTGCAACGACTGCAAATCCCTTTCCTGCTTCTCCTGCTCTTGCCGCCTCGATAGATGCATTCAGCGCAAGCAGATTCGTCTGCTCTGCTATTTCATTAATCATTCGAGTAATGTCGCTCACCTTATTAATACTCAATCCAAGTCCTTCTACTTTTTTTACAAAATCATTAAAATTAAGACTCATTGTTTCAACTGATTCAATTAATTGTTTCATATCCGTATTTCCGCTCGTCGACATTGTATCAATTTCTTTTGAATTGTGTTCAATATCTTGAATATTCTTAACAATTCCTTCAATCTTTTCGCCAAAATTGATAAGAATTTCCGATATTTCTGTAAGAGATTCTGCTTGTGAAAAAACACCTTTATTTGTCTCATCTAATGAATCCGTAACTGTTCCGAATACAGATGTCATATTCGTTGAAACTTGGTTGAGGTTTTCTGATTTTTCATGAATCGTTTCTGCCGTTTGCTTCACTGAACGTATAATACTTCGAATGGAATTGCCCATGATAATCATTGCATCCATCGCATGACCGATCTCATCAGCACTTTTTTTGTGGTTTTCTTGTTTCCTTTCTGTGAAATCTCCTTTTGAAATAATTTCCAAGTTATTCGTAATATGTTTAACTCTACGAACTAATGAGTCCGTTATTATGTAAGTAAAAACTACACCTACTAATAGAAAAACTATCGAAGCTAATAAAATCGTTCCTTGTAGCGTATTAAGCGAGGATAAAATCTCTTCTCTAGGAACATTAACGGCAATCGACCAATTTGTTCCTTCTATGGGCGCATAAGCAACTATTTTATTCTCTCCATTTAATTCATAGTTTCCGACACCAGCTTGCCCTAAACTCATTTTTTCAGTAATATCACCCAAATCTTCTAAAGCAGGAACTTTTTTTGATTGTTCAATTATATTCTCATAGGCTTTTACCTTTTCTATATCTCTATGCGCGACAGTAATTCCAGAGGCATTAACCATAAATGCTGTTCCGTTTTCTCCAACAACAATATCATTGGTTAATTGGCTCAATTCATCACCATTTCGAGCGCCTATGATAGCCCCTATAATGTTATCAGAGTCATCTTTAATTGGAACCGCATAATTTACAAGTAAGGTTGTATTATCTTCTCGACTAATCAGAGGATCTGTTACTTCCGTGTTGCCTTTTAATACGGATTGAATATAAGGTCTTTCCGAAAGGTCAACCACTGCTCCTGACATAATGGTGAAATTTCCATTTGCATCTCCAATGGCTACTGATAAATATCCACCTCGCTCAACTTCCTTTGATAAATAATCCATTTTCTTTTGAATCGAAATATTTGGATCACGAATTATTTCTGTATTGGCCCAGGTGTTTACTTCTGCTATTCGAAGATTAATACGTTCTTCAACTACTTTTGAAGATTCGCTTACCGTTCTGGCAAGCATTTCATTCGTAACAGTTTGTAATGAGTTTGAAGATATTACATAAGAAATGATTCCAAGGCCTAAACACACAAGAATCATCATTCCGCCAAGTAATAATACATATTTTGTCTTAAAACTTTTCATATAAATTCCTCCGCTCTTATTTTGGCAGTGGGCTCATGATGAGGTTCATTCACCCAAGTTTCAAAAATCCAAGACCGATATCCTGTCTATCATCGTTCTCTATATTTATAAGTTTAAACGATAATGTTAGTGTTGTCTATTATCTATTAAACTTTTATTAAAAGCTATTTTGTCAATTCATGATTGTTTTTGAGAAACTTTTCATGGGTGTGCAGTCTTTATCTTCCTTGAATATCTTGGAAGGGGTCTGGAACTGTAAAAAAAGTGTGAACAGAAATTGTTCATTACATTAATTCAATCTCAACTAGACGAACTTCAAGAGGCTCTAAAGTTAGGTTTAAAGGAAGTTTAGAATCAATAATTTTTTCATAGTGAACATGAAGACCTGGAAAAGAGAATTTTTTCAATGTATCAAAATCAGATACGCGTAGGGGTGAACGAGCACCCATCTTAACCCAGGCGTCATAGCTACTTCCGTTTTCTTGATTAATAATATGTTCTGTAATTAACGCACCCTTATACGGAATGTTTGTAATATTAAACTGAAAAAGTGCGGTGTTTTTTTCGGCAAAGGGAGCGTATCGATTGTCTGTCGATATATCAAACAATATACCGGTAGCAAAAAGTTTTGAAAAATGTTCATAGTTATACAGTATGGCGGATATTTTATTATGAGATTTCGTAATAAAATATCCGTTTCCTTTTGAAATTAATGTGTCCTCTAATTTGTTTATAAGTTTAAAGGCATTATAATGTGCTTTGGGGATTCCGTTATATGTAAACAGGCCAAGACCACCATGAAATAATTCGGAGTGTAGTGGTAATTCTTCAATGAAATCACTAAGAACCCAGTAACCAAATGAATTTAGACGATCATAATTTTCTAGTAAGTTTTTGGTAATATAGCATGACTTGAAACAGGTGTCGTTTATCAAATCTCGTTGAGAAACGGTTAAATTCCATTCAGTTAAAAAAGTCGGAAAATTCTCAATCATTAGTTGTCGCTGGTTTCTTTTAATATCATTAATAAATTCAGTAAAAGCAAAAGGATTTTCATTCATTGGACAAGGTTTGGCTAAATTGCTGAGACTAAATGCTTCGGAAACTGATAAAGAATTATTTGAAAAATCATTATCATAATAATGAAGATTCAAGAAATCGGAAGTGCATTGGTTTGCTTTTGAATAGTTCAAAAACTTTAATGTCCACTGTTGTTCTTTGTTTGGATCAATTAAGAGTGATGGTGTCCCAAATTGAATATCGGAACAAATCGATTTTACAACGTTAAAGGTATGGCGATAAAAATCGTAGAATTCCTCTGGAGACTTCCAACCAAAACTATCTGTTGAACCATCGGGTTCATTCCAGACGCAAAAAGGCCAACCTTTTACTTCGTCTAGGCCATAGCGTTCAATTAAATGGGTTAAAAAATTGTGAATTAATTGATCCCATTTTTCTAAGTTCTTTGGTGGAGAGGTATTAAAGTGCCACATGTCAATCATATGTGTTGGATCAGATGCTAATGCAATTGGCATAAAAGATAGCTGTACAAAAGGGCGAAGATTTATACTTAATAAAAAATCAATAACTTTGTCAACGAGTGTAAAGCTATATGATGGATTCGTGTATTCGTCTTCATAATAAACCATCATTTCATCGGATAAAATACCATGAAATTTTATGAATTTAAATCCGATATCATTTTGAAGTGTTTTAAGCATATCTTGAATTTCGGAATAGAGAATTTGTTTTGCGCTTCCAACCGTACAAATGTTTTTAAAGGTATGAGACAATAAATATCCTTCTTGAGAGTAATCAATGGTGCCGCCATCAATCTGTAGGATTTTTTGATTGACCGAATGATGAAGAAAATTCATTGATTCGTAGCTTTCTTGTTTTAAATATTTTGAAAGTGATTTTAAAGAATCGCTATTTTTAAGAGGTTTAGAGACAATGGTGTCCGACTCAGATAAAGGGTTAGCATTCTTTGTTGTGTGCTTATTTCGATATTGATTAGGGAGTAGATTATAGATTTTTTTAAATGCTTTAGTAAATGAACGATAATCACTAAATCCATTGGATAATGCAATAGACTCAAGCGAAGTGTCTGTTGTCAGCATTTCGTTGACAGCAGAACTTAATCGAAGCTTGTTATAATAATCAAGAAAAGTTTGACCAGTTGTCTTTTTAAAATAGGAAGACAAGTAAGATGAGGTTAAAGAAAACTGATTTGCTAGTTCATTAAGCTGAATGTTTTCGCGGTAATGATTTTCAACATATTTGAGAATTTCATAAATGCGTTTTGCTTTATCTGAATAATCTAAGTGAAGGGGAGCCGAAACTTGAAAGTTATCAACTAAATGACTGAGTAATGCATATAATATACTTATGCTCATGTAACGATTTTCACCAGAAGTACTGACTTTTACCAATTGGGCAATGAGTTGACGTATATAATCATATTTTATATTATGTGTATCTTTTGTTGAATTAAGATTGAAGTAAAAACGATGTGTGTCACTAAATTTGAGCATATTTAATTGAATTGAAATTGAAAGTATTTCATAATTCTCCCCATAAATTGTATGGTTTGAATTTGGATTAATGATGCATACATCTTCTTTAACTAAATCAAAAGTTTGGTCATCGATAACAACATGAACTTGTCCATTTAAAATAAATAATAATTCAGTGGTTGCATGCCAATGCACAGAAGAAATATCGCTTCGTAAAATTTGAATATTAATGGGTATATCTTTAGGGAATTGAATAATATCGTAGTTGCTTTTCATGGAAGAATCCTTTCGTATTATATACTATGATCAGTATAACAAATAGTGAATAAAATGTCTGTTTTTATCAGAATATATGATAGAAAAAAATTGAACATACAATTTATTATCAAAAAACATACAATTTCTAATTTTTTATTAATGTAAAAGAATAAGTTTTTTTTATTTGGAAACAAATGATGTAAAATCACCCAAAAATCAAAGTTACTTTTTTTTGAGAACTTCTTTATAATTAGCACATAACACATTATCCAACAAGATATATTTATAGGAGGTTATTTTATGTTTACAAACAAAAAGAAAAGGGTGCTTAGTTTAATTATTATCCTTGCAATGATGGTTTCACTATTTGCAGGATGCTCATCGGAAGAAAGTTTAGAAGATAATGGACAAGAAGAAAATGTGCAAGAAGAAACAAATGAAGATTATGGAACAATTATGTGGTTGTCAAACTTATCTTCAGGCGTCCAATATGAGTCATCGATTAATTATTTGGATTATTTGTGCAGTGAATTGGGTTATGAATTTCAAGTTGTATTTGGAGATCCATATAATGATCCGGCAGGAAATCTAGCAGCCGTAAAAAATAATATGTCGGATGATATCGTGGGTTTAATTGTTAGCCAAGATGGTGGAGTAAAAGACATTATGTCTGAATACCCGGATTTATATGTGGTTGGATATAATCTAGATATGCGTTCAGCTTTTAATGCCGATGGCGTCAATGCTGAAGTTATAGACAATGAAAAATTCTTAGGAGCAATTGTAGATGGATTTGCAGACGGTGCGGATTTAGGAAGGATTCTTGCTGAAAAAGTTGTTGAGGAAAACTATAAAACGATTTCAATTATTAAATTTCCATTTTATGCATTTCCAAATCTTGATGAAGCCGATATGGAGTTCAGAAAAATCATTGAAACGCATAATAATGGTGTAGCGGATGATGAAAAAATCACAATTGTTGGTGAGACAAAAGTGCTTGAGTTTGAGCCGCTAGAAGAGACGTACTTTTTTGAAGAAGGTCATGATGAATTAGATGCAATTATTGGTTTATGTGCAGGTGTGGATTTTATATATCCTGTATTAAAAACAGCGATAGCAAATGGAGCAGCATCACCAGATACGCACTTATTAACGAGTGGAATTAATAAAAATGGAGAAATTCTTGCGGATATTGGCGAAGATAAGATCATACAATATATAACTATTTCACCTGGAGAAAATATAGCGTGGGCATTTGCTATGTTAGACAATGCGATGGTCGGAGGCATGTATAATGACTTTGAGGGACCAAGACAAATTGATTCTATTTCGTATGTAATTGAAGATCAGGAAGATGTTGAAAACGTGTTTAATAATGCATTTACGGGTACGGCAGATGTAACCAAGACACAAATATCTATGGAAGAACTAAAAAATGTATTGACACGATTTAATGAAGATGCAACGTATGAAGAGTTAAATGCGTTATTTGCTTCTGACCAACTTACGACAGATGCGTTAGAATAAAGAATCATATAACAACAAGTATGAAGCTTGGGAAAACTCAGGCTTCATACTTTTCCAATGGACTAACTATAATTAAAGGAAAAGGAAGATTATATGAGTGAAAAGGTAATATTTAGAACAGAAGAATTATGTAAAAACTATGGACCAACGATTGCACTAAAAAATGTAGATATAGAAATACGACAAGGTGAGATTCGAGGTTTAGTTGGTGAAAATGGGTCGGGAAAATCAACGATTATGTCTATTGCATCAGGTATGCAAAAACAGTCAAATGGACGTATGTACTTTAAAGATAAGGAATGGAATCCGGATTCCATGATTGAAGCGGCAAAAGAGGGAATAGCAATGATTTTACAAGAAGCCAATATTATCCCTCATGTAAGTGTAGCAGAAAATATATTTGCAGGTAGAGAAAAAGAGTTTTCAAAATTTGGAATTATAAATGTGAAAAAAATGAATAAAGCAGCAAATGCGCTGCTCCGTTCTTACCAAATAGATCACATTGACGCAAGTGTGAATATTGATAGATATTCTTTCGAAGATGGAAAATTGATTGAAATTGTTCGAGCAATGAGTGAAAATCCGGAAATTTTAGTCGTTGATGAAACAACGACGGCGCTTTCTTTAGAGGGACGTAAAATTTTATATCGTTTAATTCGTGAAATGGCAAATTGCCAAAAAAGTGTTGTCTTAATATCTCATGATATGGAAGAGATTATCGAACAATGTGATGCGCTTACAGTATTACGAGATGGAGATATTATTGGACATCTAGATCAGAAGGAAATCGCTTCTGTTTCGGTGGAAAAGAAGATTCGTTATATGATGGTTGGACGAGAAATTGGTGATAAATATTATCGTGAAGATTATGATGTGTCTCATCAAGAAGAAGTCGCTCTGGAGTTGAAAAATGTATCTTCGGGATCAATTAAAGATTTTTCTTTGAAATTACACAAAGGGCAAATAATTGGTATCGGTGGTTTGTCAGGAAGTGGTATGCATCAAATTGGTCGAATAGCTTATGGTCTTGAGCCGCTAGAACATGGAAGTGTTCAATCAGGTGCAGTAGAAATAAAAACATGCTTAAATGCCATTGAAAACGGCATTGGTTATATATCAAAAAATCGTGACACAGAAGCTCTAATCCTAGAAGGGTCGATAAAAGATAATATATGCTTGCCATTGCTTAATAGCATGGAAGAGGCAACGTTTATTTCGCCTAGAAAAGAAAAGAGTATGTCGAATCGAGAAATTGAGTCTTTTTCTATTAAATGTAATAGCAGTCAACAATGGGTTAATACTCTGTCTGGAGGAAACAAGCAAAAAGTTTCATTTGCTAAGTGGACAGCAAAAGGTTCGGATATTATCATCATGGATAGTCCGACACGAGGTGTGGATATTGGTGTAAAACAAGCCATGTATCAATTAATTGAAAAGATGAAAGAAGAAGGAAAAGCTATACTTATGATATCTGAAGAATTATCTGAACTCATTGGAATGTCGGATGAACTGATTATTATGAAAAAATTTAAAGTGTCCAAAGTATTTCAACGATCTCCGGATTTAAAAGAAACGGATATTATTGAATATATGATATAGAAAGTGGCAGGTGAATGCATGAAATCAAATGAGATGATAAAACAAAATAAACAAAAGATAGGTATCTATGGCGGACTAGTGACATGTCTGATTATTTTCACGGTTTTACCTCCGTTACGTGGCCAAAGCCTTTGGACAGTATCAAAATTATCAACCTTAATGAGTGATGTAATCGTCTTGGCATTACTCTCTATTGGAGCTGTTTTTATCTATTCATTAGGGAATATAGACATTAGTGTCGGTAAGCAAGTTGGAATTTATTCAACCATAATTGTAGCATTAGGAAATACAACAGATTCTCTTCTGCCTGGAATACTCCTTTGTATTGTAATCGCATTAGTTATTGCAGTGATTAATGGTTCGGCCGGTGATTTGCTAAATATACATCCTATAATATCATCGTTAGTGTTTATGATGGTATTAGGTGGGGTGAGTTCAATAACATATACACAGTTGGGAACACGTAATATATCTCTAAGAACAGTCGATTATTCCATATTCAAAAATCCTCTGTTCATGTTCCTTGTATTAGTAATTGAATTTATTGTCATAGGATATTTCTTTAATTATACAAAATTTGGAAAGTATGCTAAGGCAATAGGAGCGAACCAACAAGTAGCCAAACAATGTGGAATTCATATCATAAAATATAAAATCATTAGCTACATTTTTTTTGCAATAACAATTGTAACTGCATCTTTATTTCAAATGGGGTACACGGGGTCGGCATCTGATTCGACAGGAACAGGCTTCGAAATGAATGTTATGGTCGCATTAATTTTGGGAGGAATGCCTTTATCAGGAGGGATGAAATCTAAAGTTATATATGCGCTTATCGGTTCGCTTACGTATTCATTACTCAATATCGGACTTCCCCTGCTCGGAGTAGAACCGAATCAAGTCTTTATAATTAAAGCAATAATTTTCTTGATTGTTGTCTTATTAACCAGTCGAAAGAAATATGGAGTTTTACCAAGATAGGAGACGAATAATGGAACGTATAATGAATATATTCAAAAGAGTTATGGCATCAATAGCGCTGCCCCTAGTTATGTTCCTAGTTATGTTATGGGCAACTCATGCTGCCGGAAAAACATATTATGGAACATGGCCAATGTGGCGCACTTTAATTATTAGCTGCACAGCAATGATAACAACAGCTTTTGGGATTGGAATTCAGTTCAAAAGTGGACGATTTGATTTTTCTGGTGGAGGAATCATGTTAATGGCAGCCATTATTGCAGGTCGGGTAGCAGAGGCAAATAATAATTCAATGTTAATCTTTGTAGGTCTAAGCTTGTTAGTATGTATTAGTTTAAGTCTGCTCGTTGCGACAGTCTATGTTTTTGGACGATTACCAATTATCATTGCCACAATAGGAATGGCACTTTTTTTTGAATCATTGACGACATTGATTTATGATGGAGAAGGAATTAATCTTGTTGCAAATTTAGCACTAAAAAAAGTGGGAACCTATCCTACAGTGCTTATACCGCTCTTTTTTTCAATAGCAATCTATGGCTTTTATAGTCGTTTTACAGTAGTAGGAAAACAAGCGGTATTATTAACAAACAATCAACAAGCATCAGTTAATATTGGAATTGATGAAAAGAAAAATGTTTTTATAACATATTTGTATAGTGGAATTTTATATGGTATTGCAACAACGATTTTTGCCTCTGCTGGAATACAAAAAGCAGCGTTTACGTCAATGTCTACAGTAGGGTCGCTCTTTAGTAATATATTGCCAGTATTCATTGGATTGATGCTCGTTGCTTATTGTGGAGATACAATCGGAATTGTGTTAGGGTCATTAACTCTAAGTTTAATGTCTTTTGGACTTAGTGCAATATTTAGCGCGGAAATGGGATCATCCATATCCATTATCATTACAGGATTATTTATTTTTGGAATAAATGTTTTTTCTGCACAAGGAAAACATTTACTTGAGTATTTAAAAACAGGTATATTAAAAAGACGGCAAGTAGATTAGGAGGGTATTATGATTGATTTAAAAGCAAAACCATTTAATTTAGAGGATGAACAAATAAATTGGGTTCAAAAAATGTTAAGTTCAATGGATGATGAAAAAAAAATAGAACAATTATTTTGTCCATTGCTATTTTCTGATGACCCAGGGTACTTAGGGATGATGGTAAAAAAATACAATTTTGGAGGTCTGATGTTCAGACCTGGAAAGGCGAGTGAAATTAAATCGGCGATTGAAGCGATTAATGCCAACAGTCAGATTCCTCTTTTTTTATCAGCAAATCTAGAAGATGGAGGGTCAGGTATCTCAAACGAGGGGACTTATGTTGGACGCCAAATGCTCATTGCTGCCACAGGAAAATCCGAACGTGCATATCAGTTAGGACAAATATGTGGCAAAGAAGGAAAAGCTATTGGATTGAATTTAACATTCTCTCCCATTGTTGATATTGATATGAACTATACAAATCCGATAACAAATGTAAGAACATATGGAGATGATTCAAAAGTTGTCCATGAGATGGCAGCAGAGTACATTCGTGGATTAGAAGAATCGGATGTTATGCCAACAATAAAACATTTTCCGGGAGATGGTGTTGATGGAAGAGACCAACATTTAGTGACGTCCGTCAATACTTTAACTTTAGATGAGTGGGAAGCATCTTTTGGAAGCATTTATCGACCATTGATTGACAGTGGTGTGCCAACGGTGATGATTGGTCATATTGCAATGCCAGCGATGGAAGAGTTTTATACTAAAGGAAAATGCAATAAAGTTATACCTGCAACACTATCAAAAAATATTGTCAGTGGATACTTACGAAAAGAATTGAAATTTAATGGTTTAGTTATTACTGATGCATCACCCATGGTGGGTTTGATGGCAGTGTCAAAACGAGAAGAAGCAGTTCCCCTTACCATTGAAAATGGTTGTGATATGTTTTTGTTCACACGTGATTTAGAAGAAGATATTCAATATATGAAAGCTGGATATAAAAATGGCTTGCTGTCAAAAAAGCGACTCGATGAGGCCGTGACACGTATATTGGCTTTAAAAGCTGCTAGAATATTAAGGGATAAAAATTTAGAAAAAAATCAAAAACAGTACCCACTTGAAGTTGTTGGACATCCTGATCATCAATTAATCGCAGAACAAATTGCGGATGAAGGAGTTACTTTAGTTAAAGATAATGACAACCTATTGCCTATATCTCCCAAGGAACATAAGCGTGTTCTTTTACAAATATTAGGAAATTTTGATTCGAATGACCGAGTCTATAAGCACTTTGAATCAAAGCTTAAAAGTGAAGGATTTGAGATAACGAAATATATACCAGAAACGTTGGAAACCATTTTTATTCACAGTCAAGTGCGTGAATTTAAGAAAAAGTATGATTTAGTTATTTATATTGGAAACATTGAAAATGCAAGTAATCAAACAGTAGCACGCATTCATTGGCATACACTTTTTGGAGCCGGTAATAATTTGCCTTGGTTTGCGCAAGAAGTACCAACACTTTTTATCAGTGTCGGGAATCCGTATCATCTATATGATGTACCTATGATACAGACCTATATTAATGCCTACTGTCATGCACCAACAGTTATTGAAGCCGTATTAGAAAAACTCCTTGGAAAAAGTTCATTTAAAGGTAAGTCACCTGTTGATCCTTTTTGTGGATTGTGGGATGCGCGATTATAATATTAGCATTATTTAGGAAGGTTAACTATGAAAATAAATAAATTAAAAGTCAATCATCAATATAACCCAATTGGTATCTGCGGAGAAGAAATCAAATTGAGCTTTGAGGTAACTGAAGGGTATCTCTATGAAATCAAAATTTATAAGGATGACGAAACGACATTAGTACATAATCAAGTAGTCGAAAGAAACGAAGTTTCAGGTATTTATATTGATTTTCCTTATGAAAAAGGACGTCGTTATTATTGGTGCGTTACCTCGGATCGATACACTAGTGCTATGGCCTATTTTGAAATTGCCAATGACTTGGCTAATAAATTCATAACACCAACTTCTCCAATAAATGTGCCTAAGTTTTTTACAACATTTGAAGTAAAAGAGATTGTGGATGCAAGGCTAATCATTACAGGCCTAGGTTTATACCGTGCATACATAAATGGAATAAAAGTTGGCGATAATTATTTAACCCCTTTTTTTAACGATTATGATGACTACGTTCGTTATCAAACATATGATATTTATCATTTGTTGAAATCTGAAACAAACAAGATTGAAGTCATCGTAGGTGATGGATGGTATAAGAGCCGATTTGGAATTGATCAATTTAGTGGAAAAAATACTTACGGAAACCAGTATCTTTTAAGTGCGAAAATCATATTGTGTTATGAAGATGGTTCAACAAAAAGCATAGAAACAAACAAGAACTGGAAATGTCAATCTTCTTTTATTCAAGAGACGTCAATCTATGATGGAGAGATTCGTAATGATTTAATTAATACAGATGAAGAAGTCGAGACTAAAGTGATTTATACGGACTATCATTTGGTTCCTGATTTTTCATCGCCAATTCGAGCAAAAATCCAATTAAAACCTGAATTGATTATTAATTCTGAGGGAGAAAAAATACTGGATTTCAAGCAAAATATGGTCGGTGTTTGCCGTTTTAAAAATACCTTGGCACGAGGTCAAAAAATCAAATTATCATTTGGAGAGATTTTGCAAAACAATGCATTTTATAATAAGAATTATAGAACGGCAAAATCGATTTACGAATATGTATCTGACGGGATTGAGAAAGAAGTAGAAGCCTTATTTACATTTTATGGATTCAGATATGTTTTGGTGGAAGGTCTTGAAGATGTTCATCCGGAGGACTTTACCGGTATTGTGCTTTATTCAGATTTGGAAGAGACGTTAAGTGTAGAGACGAGTCATGATAAGTTGAATCAACTAATGAAAAATGCTTTATGGGGACAACGTGGCAATTTTTTAGATGTTCCGACAGATTGTCCGCAACGTGATGAACGGCTGGGATGGACAGCAGATGCTCAAGTATTTCTAAATACAGCCTGTTATCATATGGATGCCTTTAATTTTTATAAAAAATATATGCGTGATCTACGATATGATCAAGTCACATATTATGACGGTGATTTACCAATGTACTCACCCTCCTTAAAAAAATCGGCAGGAAATGGAGGAGCAGTATGGTCGGATGCAGCAACGATTATTCCGTGGAATCTTTATCAAGCATATGGGGATCGAGTTCAGTTGCAAAAAAATTATATGATGATGAAAGATTATGTTCAGACCTTGATTCAAAGAGATGAAGAGAATAATAACACACATATTATTCAGCAGGGATTTACTTTTGGCGATTGGCTAGCTCAGGATGGTGTCTGTGATCAAGCAATGAAAGGCGGAACAGACGATACGTATATTAAGACCATGTACTATTATCATAGTTTAATACTTACTGGGAAGACAGCTGAAGTCCTTGGTAAAAAAAATGACGCTATCACATATTTTCGTTTTGCAGATCAAGTGAAGCAAGCTATTATTAACGAATTTTTCACCAATAATGGACGTTTATCAATTGATACACAAACAGCTTATATTTTAGCACTAACATTTAAAGTCTATATTGATAAGCAACGTGTAATTGAAGCCTTTAACGAACGCTTAAGAAAAGATTTTTATAAAATAAAAACCGGTTTTGTAGGAACACCGTTGTTATTACCGACTCTGTTTGAGAATGGAATGGTGACAGAAGCTTATCGCATGCTTTTCAATGAGGATTTGCCAGGGTGGTTTTATGCTATAAATCTAGGTGCAACTACAATTTGGGAACGATGGAATTCTTTAAATCCAGATGGAGAAATAAGTGGAACATTAATGAATTCATTTAATCATTATGCCTTTGGTTCGGTATGTGAAGCCATCTATGCCTATATTGCCGGCTTGAAAAATGAAGAACCCGGGTGGAAAAAAGTATCTATTGCACCAAAGCTAAGTCATCAATTATACGATATGAAGATTGTCTACCAATCACCAATCGGAAAGTATGTTGTCGAATGGAATCGTGACAAAAAAAATAACTTCAAAATGAGTGTAACCATCCCCTTTGGTGGCGAAGCGACCATAACATTGCCGGATTTTGAAGGCAACTACAATAAAACATTACATGAAGGAACATATCAATATACATATGTTTTAACGAAAGATTATATACATCCATTTAGCTGTCATTCATATGTCATGGATCTACTAGAAAATACCGAAGCGAGAGAAATACTTAAAAAAAATTGCCCAATAGCCTATCATATAGTTGCCGGCGAAAATAAAGAATTTCAAATTATGCGATTTATCGAGTTAAGTTATCTAGATATGTTTGGTCTATCCCAAGAACAAATAAAAAAAGTTGACAAACTACTTGGTAAAATAGAAGTCTAGTCGATAAGTGTCGACTAGAAATCCTTCTAGCAACCGATGATGAAAAATATCGTGAGGAGACTCAGATTGATCTTATGAAATTAGGAGACCAAGAATTGATTGGGTTAAGAGAAGGACGTATCTTTAGGGCAATGACAGATTCTTATCTGAACAGACTTGGAATCCATCTAAACTATTCCCACGAAAGTGATAATCTTGCCATAGTCAGAGAAATCATAGATGCCTTAGGTGGATATGCATTTTACCCGGAAAAAACATGGGGAGACATTCATAACCCAAAGATTGGTTGAAAGGGTAAACAAAGAATAGGTTCTTTCCAAAGTTAGTTGATTTTATAGCAATAAACCGTTATAATTTTGATTATAGGATGGTGATATCGTGGAGCAAGAAATAATCAAATTATTAGATGTAAATATGGAATGTATAAATTGTAAA